>Ga0055584_100000316_pt1 | contig 45394 bp, 41 predicted proteins | sample OSDHelmetaG_FD_58716 | JGI IMG/M metagenome (GOLD analysis project Ga0055584, IMG submission 58716) | Pelagic marine sediment microbial communities from the LTER site Helgoland, North Sea, for post-phytoplankton bloom and carbon turnover... | ecosystem: Environmental > Aquatic > Marine >...
TATTGATGACGTTGTCTTGTTCAACAACTTGAATCAGGAGCACATCAAGAAGATCATTCTTATTGAGTTAAAGTCACTCTTCCATCGTGTAGAAGAGATGGGGTACAAATTGAGTATCACTGACAAGGCAACGCTTTACATCGCTGAAAAAGGCTTTGACGAAAAGTATGGTGCTAGGCCGCTTAAAAGGGCTATACAGAAGTACTTGGAAGACCCAATGGCCGAGGAGATCATCAAGTCGAACATCGACGAAGACGATGAGCTGGCGGTTGATCTGAACAAGGACGGAACAGACATCGTCATTAAGGTCAAGAAGCCTAGAAAGAAAAAGGATAAAGAGTCCTAATGAAGAAAGCCCCTGACGGGGCTTTTTTTTGCATGGTAAAGGGCGGTAATCTCAGTTTGCAACCTCAGACATGAACTTGATTCGTATGAGACGGAGCTCTTCAGTGGTATAGTCGTCATTGCCAAGTTCTTCTAGTGCATCATCGATGTCTGGTGAATCTGCTTCCATGAAGTACTCGTAGACCTCATCCAATCGATCTTCATCAACCACATCATCGATATAGTAATCTATGTTGACCCGTGTTCCGCTGTCTACTATATGCTCTAGTTCTTCGAGCAATTCATCGAACTGCATCCCTTTGGCTTTTGCGATGTCTTCGAGCGGAATCTTTCGATCGATGCTTTGAATGATGTACACCTTGCGCCCTGACTTATTGACGACGCTCTTGACCACCATGTCCTGGGGTCGCTCTATGCCATTCTCGTCAACGTATTTTGTGATGAGCTCAACGAACGGCTTTCCGAATTTCAGGGCTTTACCATTCCCAACACCCTGAATATTCTTCAGCTCGTCTATGGAGATTGGATACTGATTGGCCATGTCGTGGAGCGAGGGGTCTTGGAAAACGACAAAAGGAGGAACATTCTTTTCCTTTGATATTTTCTTGCGGAGGTCTTTCAAAAGCCCCATCAACTGCTCATCCATCACAGCTCCCCCAGATCGTGCATTGGTCAGAACCTCTCCTCCCTTCTCGATTTCGGCCGAGTAATCGTGATCTTTATAAATCACGAAGCTAGAAGGTGGGTTCTCCATAAAAGCACGTCCTTTCTCTGAAATCTTGAGCAGGCCATAGTTTTCGATATCCTTATACAGATATCCCTGAACGAGGGCTTGACGCACCGCAGCCATCCATAGCTTTGGATCAACCGCTTTTCCTATTCCAAAACTTGGAAGCTTGTTGTGGCGATAGGTCGACGCCTCTGAGGTGTTCATTCCGCACAAAATGTTAACAATGTGTTTGGACTTAAACCGCTGCTTAACAGTGTCAATCATCGTAAACAAGGTCGTCATGTTGTCCTTGAATTCAATTGCCTCTTTAGGGCGGACAGAATTGTCGTCCATGTTGGCGCCTTCACCATTGTTCTCATCCCACTCTTCACCAAAGTAATTGAGCAGGAATTTTCTCCGCGAAATGGCAGTTTCGGCGTACGAAACCACTTCTTCTAAAAGCTGTCGACCCACCTCTTGCTCCGCGACGGGCTTGTTGTGTATGAATTTCTCGAGCTTTTCGATGTCCTTGTAGTCGTAAAACGCAATGCACTTGCCTTCTCCTCCATCCCGGCCTGCTCTCCCCGTCTCTTGATAGTAGCCTTCAAGACTCTTCGGCATGTCGTAATGGATTACAAAACGAACGTCTGGCTTGTCAATACCCATTCCGAAGGCGATGGTGGCAACAATGACATCCACGTCTTCCATTAGGAAGTTGTCTTGGTGTCTGGACCTTGTATTGGCGTCAAAACCGGCGTGGTACGGTAGGGCTTTGATGCCATTGACCTGTAGTGTAGATGCAATCTCCTCTACCTTCTTGCGGCTGAGGCAATAGATAATGCCAGACTTACCTTCGTTCTCTTTAATAAATCGAATGAGTTGTTTGACTGGGTCCGATTTAGAGCGTACCTCATAGAAAAGATTGGGCCGATTAAAGGATGCTTTGTAAACAGCGGCATCTGTCATGCCCAGGTTCTTTTGAATGTCTGACTGCACCTTTGGAGTCGCGGTAGCCGTGAGCGCCATGACGGGTATCGTTTGATCAATGCCTTTGATCATTTCCTTGATCCGTCTGTATTCTGGCCTGAAGTCGTGTCCCCATTCGGAGATGCAGTGCGCCTCGTCTACGGCCACGAAGGAGATCGTTACTGATTTGAGGAACTCAAGGTTCTCAGCCTTGTTCAAAGACTCCGGAGCCAGGTAAAGCATTTTAGTGTTGCCGTTGACAACATCTTCCTTGACCTGGGTTATCTCCGTCTTGTTGAGTGAGCTGTTCAGAAAATGAGCGATGTTGTCTTCGCTTCCATAACTCCGAATAGAATCCACTTGATTCTTCATCAAGGCGATCAAGGGAGAAATGATGATCGCGGTTCCAGGTTTCATCAGCGCAGGAAGCTGATAGCAAAGTGATTTCCCCCCTCCCGTTGGCATGATCGCAAAGGTGTCTTTCCCCGCCATCAAACTTTCGATCACCTCTCGTTGCATTCCCTTGAAGGCATCAAAGCCGAAATGCTCTTTTAATGCCGATTCAAGTGACATGTCTTTGGTTTCCATACTCACGCTTAGGTTTAGCTACTAAAAATAGAACAATGCTTTGGAATAAAAAAGCCCTAACGCGGGGGCGTATTGTTTCGGTCATCACTCTTCAAAAAGTTGAAAAAGACGAAGAGAATCACAACCGATGCGCAAAAAATTACAACCATAGTCATGATCGATTTTCGAAAGATTCGTTCTACTTCGATGATGTCCCAAATAGATAGTATGGCCAATATTGAGAAGAATAGCACCGCTAGTATCAAGACCGATGCAGTGATTTTTTTTATGCTTTCTACCATGCTTTCATCATTTTGCTGTTTCACGACTCCAAACGAGTTCCGTGATGGGCATCTCGTTAAGAAAATAATATTTCCCTCCCCATGCGTGTACAACGCGTTTGTAAACGTCTTCTTTTCCATCCATGCTTACGCGCCGAATGGTGACCTTGGTCCTCCCTTCGTCAAACGTCTCCTCTACAACCCTCTTCCGGTTATCCTCCTCCGCTTGCCTTGCTTTATTAGCCAAGTCAAGGATGATTTCGTTGATTTTCTTGATGCGTTCACCAGGATAGCTTTCGTCGGGCTTTACTTTTTGAGCTGCTTCGTACAATGGAATGGCAGCTTCATACTCTTTACTAGCAAAAGCTCTGGCCGCCTTAGAAACTGCCTCTTGGTACTCTTGTTGAACTTGCGCTACCCTTTCTCGCGCTATCAAATCTTCTATCAAAGCCAATTTTCGTTGAGGAATTTCTTCTTCAGGATACAACGAAAGTGCTTCGGTGAAATTGCTCTTGGCTTGGTCGTAATCGCGGTTAGCAATTTGCTCGTTACCTAGTTTCAATAGGTCCTCATACTTTGACCGCTTGGCTTTTAGGGCTTCTTCCTGTCTTTTTTGCTCCGCTAACTCAGCCAGCTTAACCTCTACCTCCGCCAATCTTTGTTTCGGATAGTCTTCTTCGGCCTTGTATCCCATGGCGACATTGTAGGACGTCTTTGCCTCTTCATAATTGGCCAGATCAAATTGCTGATCACCCCGTGCTATGGCATCGTTGTATTGCTTATCGATTTCGGCCTGCAGGCGTGCCTGCTTATCTTCTTGTTCGATTCGATCTAATTCTTTGGCAATTTTTTCCACCTGCCCTCTGGCGTATTCATCGGCACGAATCCTCAGTGCTTGGTCATATTTGTTGACGGCCCCTTTCAGGTCGCCTGCCTCATAAGCCTTATCACCTGCATCTACCATCGCCCTAAAACCAGCTTCCTTTTGTTCCTTAGCCCTCTTTTCTGATGCTGCCAGCGCTTCTTGGTCGATGTATTTCTGCGCCTCACCTATTTTGATTTTAGGATAGGGTTCACCTGGCTTAACATCTGAAGCTCGTTGATAGACATTGATCGCTTCGGACCATTTATTCTGTTCGAATAGTTGGTCGGCTTGTTCAATGCTGGCTGCATAGGTCGCGTCCTTCTCCTTTTCGCGTGACTGTCTCTCTAGCTCCGCATCGATGCGCGTAATCTGGGTGGCTGGGTGCTTTTCGTCGGGTCGGAGGGCTTGCGCTTCTTCGTAAACCTGTCTGGCTTCCTTGAACTTCCCAGAATTGAACAACTTATTCGCTGCCTCAACCTTGGTAAGGTATAAACGCTCAGCCTCCTTAAGTCTCTGTTGTTCAAGCGAAATCTCAGACCTTTTATCTATCTCGCCTTGAATTTTTTCAATCTGTTGCTTTGGATATTCCTCCTCCGGCTTGACTGTGGCCGCCTCTTTAAACCTCCCCAATGAACTTTCTAAGTCTCCTCCGTTGTAATAGCGTTCACCTGACTGGACCAGTGACGCATATTGTTCATCGAGTGCTTTCGCGTCGTTTTGTTTTTCCCTGAGCAAGGCGAGGTCTTTCAGTTTTTGATCAATAGCTGCAATCTGATCTCTTGGATAGCGTTCTTTTGTCTTAAGGTCAGCAGCTGCTTGGTAATGCGACTTGGCCATTTCAAGGTTACCTGCCTTAAACGAAGCATCAGCCTTGTCAATCTTATCCGCGTATTGAGCGTCGATTGCTGCTTGGTTTTGTGCAGCTTCCTGCGCCATTGACGCTTCAGCAATCTTTTGGTCGATTAAGGCCAAGCGCTGTTTAGAATGATCCGCTTGCTTTAACTCTAAGGATCGCTGATAGTAAGTCTTCGCGTCTCTAAACTTATCTTGAGCGTATGCTGCATCCGCTTGGGCAATCAAATCGCTGTATTCCTTTTCCTTGGCGGCGAGTGCAGCTTGTTGAGCGTTCGCATTTTGCTCCGCCTCGAGGCGTTTTCTACTTTCCTCTATGCGTTGCTTTGGGTATGCTTCATCGGGCTTTATTTCTTGGGCTTTGATATAGAATCCAATTGCTTCATTGTACGATCCATTCCCAAAACTTTGATCTGCTGAGGCAAGTATGGATTGATAGGTATCTTCTTTGGCACCAGCATCAGCCAGCTTTGCGTCTACCTCACGTAGCAATTGCTTGGGTATCTCTGAGTCAGGCTTCATTGATTGCGCAGCAAGGGCATTGTCCTTAGCAAGTAAATAATCACCATCATTCATGGCTTGCTGGGCGTCTTTGATGGCCAGATCGAAATCTTCCTCGATTCGCCTTAACCTTTCTTCCTCTTGCTTGAGGCGTTCTTTCTGAGCATCTTCGAGTCTGTCAATTTCTTGCTTGATTTGCCGCGTATATACGCGGTCATCTACAAAATTCTCAACGTTAGGTTCATAGTAAACCTTGCCTATAGGATTCTTCAGAACGGAATAGTCAACTCCATCCATTCGTTTGAACATGTCGACTACGAAGCCTCCGAACTCGTAGCCCCACGCTTGTTCATCACTGGGCACGTTGTTTGTGTTGATATAGAGACTCTTCGCCACATAAGAAGCCTTGGATATTTCAATGAGGAATTCGTGCCCAAAATCAAGGTAAAGGTCAAAACGGCCATTCTTCCCTGTCTGCACGCGCTTGATTTCCTCTCCGTCTTGGATAAGGGTAATGACAGCACCCGTAATCCTACCTCCATTTTCATCCTTGATGGTTCCATCCACAGCCAAGTTATTTGGGTCTTGCGCCAAAAGCTGTATTGAGACGATGCTCAAAAGGATTAAAAGGAAAGAATGACGTATCATGAGTCTCAGCGACGCTCGAATTTAAGCAATGTCAAGGTGTTACAAGCTTGATGGCTGCTGTTTTAGCCGAACACGTCGACCGAGGCAATAAACAAGGGAATATGGCTGATTATTGTGGCTCAGGCCCCCACTCGATATCCGAGTATAGACGCATGCGGAACTTTCCGTAGCGAATGTCTTTCCATTGCTGGAACTTATTGTATAGCCTTACAGCAAATTCACCTTCGATGATGTCATAGGACTCACCGTCAGAAAGATTCGCTTGTTGCTTCTCAATAACAAAGTAGCCATAAGGCTGGAACGTAGGCCAAAAATCGCTACGCCATTCCATTCCAGCGGTGTCGATGTAAGATATCACGACACCTTCTCTAGCATCATTGTTCCAAACCGTATCGTTGAATGTGTTGTTGCCAATTCTGCCCCACTTGATTTGCCCTTCCTTTACCACAGGGTGGTTCAAGTAGTCGTCAATATCCCATACTGCCAGAGTGTCTTCTGTGCTCCAAGGAAAACTGATGCTGAAAATATCACGTGTAGCATCAATCAATTCTTCCAGACTAGGTTCCTCTCCTGGTGGCGCATAACGAAAGTCATACAGTTGCTTGGTGATCATACTAGTGGTCGGCGCATAAGTCCATCCCAACTTAGTATATGGTGGCTCAAGCTGATCTTCAGAAGCTCCAGTAGTATCCAAAACAGCTTCATTGCGCAAGTCCACCACTACGTTCACGAAATTGGAATCCCCCCAAGCATTGGTATCATCCAACACTTCGTAGGTCATGGTATCTCCTTTCTTGCCGTACGTAAATTGGGCGTAGTAATAATTATCGATGATGTGCGGCGATGGAACAGGCGGTGGTGGCGGATTCTGAATCACAACAGGCGTCTGATCTTTGCACGCCGCAAACAGCCCGCAAACAACTAATATGATTGATATGTTCTTAATCATGCGCATATGATAAGCGGTAGCGAATTTACGAAATAGACGTAACCAACGGATTAAGGGTTGAATAATTGCCACAATTCGATGTTCATAAGGAAATCATAGACTGAGGAATGTAGCCGCATGGGATACGGTCTTTAAGTTGTTGATCGTGGCCGAAATAGAACACTTCTCCGCTCGATATATAGTCCTTAACATCCGCTACAAAAACACCGTCATCACTGATAAATAGGCCATACGGAGTGGTTGCGCCGTGCTTCCACCCCCCTATAGGAACGAACTTCTTGTTATACACATAAACCCTGTTTTTACCTAGCACATATACGTAGTTCCCATGAACGGCGGCATCGTTGATCGCGATGTCTAATCCGGCATAAAACAGCTCCATTTTGGGCGTCAACCACGCCAACGTGCCCCCATCTTGAGTGTTTCCTACGATTAACAGACTGTCCTTTGAGGTGATAAGGTGTTCCGGAGCCATTCGCAGTTGTATGATAGAGTCTACGAGGTTGTGCTGAACATTGATCCGGAGTAAAACACTATCCCTCATTCCAGCTGCAAAAACTTCGCCTCCTGCCTCTCCGAACATCTCTGTCCATTGCTCTGCTGACAGGGTTCGAAGGACTTGAAGGGAGTTCATATCCACCACTGAGATTAACTGGCTAAACAAGTCACTGACCAACATAAGGTCTGATCCGATGAAATGCACGTGCCTTGGCGAACCAAGTTCCTCGACCAAACCGATTTCCTCGAGCGAACTGTCCGCTAAAATTCTAATCAAGCCAGAATTATTCATGACGACGAACAAGGAGTCCCCATTGCGGTAAATCGATTGTAAGACGTCCCCGATGGGGTCGCCATTTTCTGTTTGGTATACCCTCTGGACAGTCTTTCGGGTTTCCAGCCCGTAGGCGGTGATGGAGGCATTGTTGTATTGGAAATTTCCTTCGCATCCAATCAGCAAGCGTCTACCATAGACCGTATCACTTGATAATGGGAAATTGCTCACAGGACCAATTGAAGGCTCCTTTTGACACCCTAACAAGCACAGTGTGCAGAGAAGGCCTATGAATGCTTTGCCCATCTGAGGTCGAGTTTGAGGTAAATATTACGTCCTGGCATCGGCCTCCAAGGCATGTTTTGGTATTGCCAATCAAACAGGTTGTTTACCCACATGGAAAGGTGCATCTGCATGTTGTCTCTAAACCCATGGGCATAACTCAATCCTGCGGAACTTATGTGGTAAGGCGGCATGAATGCTGACGCATCATTTGTAATGAACCGCTTGGCTGTTCCCTTATATAACATATGGAAGGTAAATGCATCCCATCCTAAGGAGGCATTCAGTGACAAGCTGTGCGCCGGAATGTAACTCAGGGACTGGAAGGACTCGTCATTATTTCGACCTTCCGCTTTGGTGAAGTGATAAGCCATGTCCACATCTAGCTTCTTGCCTTTAGCGCCGACGGTATGACCTGCATTAAAATCAATCCCTCTCATAACGGCCTCATCAATATTAATGGGTGAGAAAATCGCGCCTTGCGGCAACCAACGGATGCGGTCACGGTAGCTGCTGTGGTAGCCGACAAGAGACGCTCGGGATCGCTTAGGTGCTGACGACAAACCTGCCTCAATGGTCTGGCCAATTTCAGGTCGCAAGGCAGCCTCACCTCCAGGCACCCAATACAATTCGTTTAAAGTTGGAAACCTTGCGGTGCTCGCTGTCGATGCGGTGAACTCGATGGGAATTGCTTTCAACGGACGAACGCGAATTCCGGCAAAAGGCAATACCCTGCGATTGTGCATGAACTTTTCAAACCGAGCACCTCCATCCAATTGCACGGCATCCTTCAACAAGGTTGAACGCGCAACACCAAGCAGACTTAACTGATCAGCGACGTACGTTTTAGCATAATTCCCACTTTGAGCTCGGATCCTATCATATCCCACACGACCAAAGAGACGCAGCCAGCCTGCGATTGAATAAGACGTTTCGAATTGATTCTGAAAGCTCTCGTAGCGATTCAAGTTGTCAATACCTGATGCGATGTCGGCATATGCATTGTCGTTTTGTTCGTACATGGAGCGGAGGGTCCACTGCACTTTCCCTTCCTCCTTTCTCAAGCGTATGAAGGTTTTTTGAGATGCATCCGATTGTTCGCTGTAGCCCTGGGGAGTGTTAATAGTTGATGGAATTTTACGTTGTGTTTGGCTTGTCCACCAAATGGCCTCCACCTCAATTTTTTCGGTGACACGACTCACGAGGGAAAGCGATACATTGCTTCGTGCGAACGTCGCATCCTTTAGAATCTCTCTTTTCCACGGGTTGGCCGTGATGTCTTCATATGGATAATTGTTTTCGACGTCTTGCAGATCTGCCGAAAATGAAATGGCAGAAGGACGACCCAATAATTTGATTGGGAGATTGAATTGTGCCGCGGAATGAAAGGTGCCAAATGATCCTCCTCCAATCAGCAGTCGGGCCGATTCACTTCTCACGTCGGCCGATTGCTGTATCGCGATCAAGCTTCCCATTCCCCCCGTAGCGTAAAGTGAAGAGGAGACACCGCTCATGATCGAGAGCCCATCGAATTGGGTGACCGGAAGCGTGGAGAGATCCATCGTGCCAAGCATGGGAGAGTTGAGTTTCATGCCATTCCACATCACTTGCGTGTGGTTTGCGTCTCCACCTCGAAACGTGCTGGTAGAAAGCAAGCCTGGTCCATAGTTCTTGAACGCTATACCTCCCTTCGACTGAAGCACCTCCGTTACGTTTAACGATGGCATTGACGAAGGAGCGTTTAAGGAATCAAAGCGCTGTTCATAGGAGGAACCCAACTTCAAGGCCATGGTGTCAATGATCTGAAACTCTCGTAGCTCCAGTGTGTCCTGGGCATTGGCAGTGAGTCCAATTGAAACCACAATGAAAAGAAGCCAGGAACTCCGGGTCATGGAATCGTTAAGTATTTTTCGCCCTCTGAGTTGTATTGAAGTGTGGTAGCGCCTTGAGACGCTCGCCCTAACAAGTCGATATTAAAAAGAACCGGGCCCTGCTTAGAACTCATCACACGTACGCCGATTGGGATGCTGCTGTTTATGATTCCGACTGCATCTAAGTCGAATCCCCCTGGTCCAAAGTTCGTCGGCCACGGGTCGTTGATCAATCCCCCTTGACTGTCATAGGTCGCAATTTCAGCATCGATACTTCCTATGACATCCACTATCCTCACGTGGGTGACGCGTTGCTTGTCCAGCAATGCGGTATCCGGCAATTCTGCAAGATCAAAAGGGACACCGTAATTCGCTATATACTTACCGGCCAAGTTGTGAACCATACTAGCATCTGTGTTTTCAAAGGCAGCTTTTTGAGTTGCTGTCGAAATTTCTGAGATGGCCGGGAAGCGGAAAAAATGTTCGCCGTCGGAGCTGACCTCGACAAAGGCAAACTCTAAAAACGCGTCTGGACCACTACCAAATCCATTTTCAAACACTGCAAAGTCTGCTCCTTCTCCATCATAGAAGGGTGCCGTGAATAACAAGGTGGCTATGCCACTATCCCCCAAACTGACCGTTAAAGGGGCGTCTGCGGGCCCATTTGCATATACAGCCGCTCCAGCACTTGCATAACCCGAGTCGGGCATTCCTGCTTGTCTTAATCCACGCTCTAATGTGCACGAGATTGCCCAGTCACGAAAGCAGGCGGAGTCTTTTGGAATTGCGGTAGACCCCAATTCACCGGCTTGAGGCGCAAACGATCCTTGCGCAAAACCCTGAGAGCAAATCAACACCAATAGAGGTAAGACGAACTTCACCATCTGAAAACCTTTTGAGAGGTAACGGCATCTCTTGATACGATTTGCACAATGTACACACCCTGAGGCAGCGAAGCAGTACTGAGGATATGCTTGTAGCTTTCTTGGGAGCTGCATAAAATCTTACCGCCCAAGGAAATCAACCTTGCTGAACTGAGCTCCTCCGAAGTAACTTCAAATGAATCATCCTTTACGGCAATCTGCGAGGATGGAGCGTCTTGCTCTGATGGCACTCCTGATGCATAGCTAAACATGAGGTCGTCCAAGCAGAAATAGGCCGGGGTATTGATGCCAAAAGCTCCCGTATCGCTAGAGAATAAATGCATAGACACGCGATGCCCTCCGTGCTCATAGGCTGGGTAGTCATTGAGTTCCACGAAAGTCCAATCCTCAAGGATGTAGTCTTGATTGTTGTCTTCGAAACGAAAATCTGCTAGGTAAAAGTCAAAGTGACTGTCAGGAGCGCTGTTGTTCTCTCCTCCCATGTAATCAAAGAAATTGAATCGGATGAAGAGGTAGTCAGGATCATCTCCCGTTGCCCCTCCAAACTTCTTTGCAAACTGGTCTCCGTTAAGCATGCTGTAATAGGCATAAGTTGAATTGGAAACATAGCCCCCCATCCATCGTATGCCTGCCTCCCAACCGTAACAGTCTTCATTTACGTTGAGAAAGGTCTCCGCTGAAGCACTCACTACACCGTAGCTTTCACTTTGTCGACCACTTCCCGCTTTACTGCTGTATAGATTGGAATATTGTCCGGTAGAATCATCTCGCATTGTGCTAACAGCGACTCCACTTGCCCAATACCCCCCAAACGAAGTATCGTATTCACATGCCCATAGAAAGCATTCTTCGGTGAGTAGATGGGTATCTTGACCGTTGATAAAGGTGTCTGGTTCTAGTGCGAACGATTCGAAGGTTATCGTTGATCCAGTTTGAGCTACAACCGATGTTGTGAGCCCGATAATGAGTAGAAGGAGTAAATGTTTCATGTTGCTTTCGTGCTTAGATAATGAACAACACGAGAAACATCCAGTGAATAAGAGAAAGGAAGATGCCCCATAGGCGAAGCAAGATCCGATCAGCTTTTATTCCCGAAAGCTTTTCGCAAAAATTTCGCTTCAGGCAGGTCTTCTGACTCACCCAGCCTTGACGCCTTCCCAATGAGCAATTGTCATCAGTGGCTTAAATGTCAAGGCCATCATCACACTTTAGCATGATTGGGCTTACAGCTGCGGGGACAGTTCCGGAATTACACCGGATTCCCTTTTCATCGTGGAGTCAACCACGAACCAAAAGCGCTACGAAAATAAGTAAGAATTGAGATTAAGGCTCTCTTGGAACCAATCTGGCACGAAATTTCGCCTCCGTTACGGGGATGTTCTGACCGCCATTATAAAGGCGTCCAGCAAACTCACCTTCCACGATGTACATGCCAAGGGTGTCCAAGGTGTCCGTAACGATGTTCCTCTTAATGAGATCGGTGATTCGGATGTAACTGTCCACCAACTGACCACTGCCCGGAGCGCTCACCCAACGATCACGGTTGGCGTCTGTGTAGACCAATTTCGCTCCGCGTCTACCAAAGTCAGTAGTGGTGAATGGCTGAGCGATGCCAGTTCCTGCCTCACTTCTGAACATATCTAAGAAGGTGATGATCTCCGGGTGGAAACCATTTTGAGCGTCGATGGTGTCTTGGTCATCTGCATTCACGCAATCGTAAAAGAAAATCTCGATTCGCTCAGAAGGAATCTCTGGACGAATGAATCGCGTAATGTGCTCGAACCATATGTTTCCGGAATCGCTAATGCACGGCTCATCGCTGTATTGCTCTGGAATATTTCGATAAATGTTTTCGGTGTAAACGGGCCAAGATACCCAATCTGGAAAGTCTGGATCCTTCGGATCTTTGCGCGTAATCGTATCCCATTTCGATCGTTTTCCGTCTTGCCACTTCTTGAAGTGACCGTCGAATTTGCCGTAGAAGAAGTAATTGGCAGTAGGGATATTGAAGGTGTCAAAAACCGGAAACTCACCGTCCTGGGGTTTTCCGAACACTCCTTCTGATACACCGCGCTCGCATGAAGACACAATCACTCCAGCGAGGATTATGAAGATGGAGGCGAAAGCAAGATTTCTGTATGTACGACTCATATGGCGCTCAAAATTACGGAAAATGACTTTGCATTGGAGACGGAGAAAAAATTCGACCGTTGCCGACTATATGGGGAACGTATCGCCAGACAAGAATAGTGCTTCTGCGAATGCTTTTTCATCAATGCCAGAAGGTTCTAGATTGTTCAGTGCAGAAAGCAATTGTTCGGTGGCAAGATTACCTACTAGCTCGTCCTCTGCCATCGGGCACCCGCCGTATCCTTTGATTGCAGCATCGAATCGTCGGCAACCCGCTAGGTAAGCCGTATGCACTTTTCCCACTGCGTCTTCTGGTCTTGAGTGCAAATGCGCTCCAATCTCAACCGATGGGAAGGCGGGTATGATGGTTTCAAATAGTTCTTGAATGTTCGACTGGTCGCTCACCCCTACCGTATCCGACAGCGCAATGATTTCAATCCCAACTTCTTTCGTCAGTCGCTCTGTCCATACGGCAGCCAACTCCCCACTCCAAGGATCGCCGTATGGATTACCGAATGCCATGCTGATGTATACGACCATTTTCTTATTGGCCTTGACGCTCAGCGATTGCATCTCCTCCACCCGAGCCAAGGACTGATCTATCGTCGCGTTGGTGTTTCGTTTTTGGAAGGTCTCCGAAATACTGAACGGATAGCCGAGGTAGTCAATTTCTTCGAAGGAGCAAGCGTCTTCGGCTCCTCTCCTGTTCGCAACGATGGCTAATAGTTTGGTGGCGGTATTGGATAAATCCAATTTCGACAGAACCTCAGCGGTATCCCTAAGTTGAGGGATGGCTTTCGGAGACACAAAACTCCCGAAGTCAAGGGTGTCAAATCCTACAGTGAGGAGCTGATTAATGTATCGGGCCTTTTTCTCGGTAGGAATGAATTCTTCCATGCCCTGCATTGCATCCCGAGGACATTCGATGATTTTTACGCTCATGCTAAGAGCCGTTTATTGATGTTCTTGATCAGCCAAGGGCCCTCGTAGATAAATCCAGTGTACAGTTGAACGAGAGACGCTCCTGCATTCAACTTTTCCAAAGCATCGTCCGCCGAGTGAATTCCGCCTACTCCGATGATTGGAATACTGCCGTCTGACGCTTGATGAATGTGTCGGATCACCTCGGTGCTCTTATTCTTCACCGGAACACCACTCAATCCGCCGGCTTGATTCACCACCTCCTTAGGCGAGCGTAAACCTGATCGGTCTAAGGTGGTATTGGTAGCGATGAGTCCGTCAATGCCATTTTCCTTGACCAAGTCTACGATATCATCCAGTTGAGCCTTTTCTAAGTCCGGGGCTATTTTTAGTAAGACCGCTTTCTCCTTGCTTTGCTTAGAGCGAATGGTAAAGAGTGCGTCGAAAATGCGTTTCAGCTCATCCTTTCCCTGCAATTCGCGCAGACCGGGAGTGTTGGGGGAACTCACATTCACTGTGAAATAATCCACGTGATCGTACAATTTCTCAAAGCACACCTCGTAATCGCGCACCGCCTCGTCGTTGGGGGTAACTTTGTTCTTGCCGATATTTCCTCCTAACGGAATGCTGCGCTTTCCGTTTTTGATCCGCTCAACGGCTGCGTCTACTCCATCGTTGTTGAACCCCATGCGATTGATCAAGGCTTCGTCTTGCACCAGGCGGTACATGCGAGGTTTTGGATTCCCCGGTTGCGCCAAGGGAGTTACCGTCCCAATCTCCAAAAATCCAAATCCGAGTTCCGTCAAGGAATCTATCCATTTTGCATCCTTATCAAAGCCAGCAGCTAATCCTACAGGGTTGGGGAAAGTGAGTCCAAAAAGCTTGCGTTCTAGTCGGGCATCGTTGACCTTGAAAGAGGGCGTAATTGGACTTTGCAGCAGACCGAGATGGTAAAACTTTTCGAGCCAGCCGGTTACGAAGTAATGGGCTCGTTCAGGAGGCATACTGTACAGCAGCGGACGGATGATCGACTTATACATCAGTGCGAATGTAGCCTTATCTCGTTTCTTTTTCATTCATTTGATACAAACCAAATCAAGATGATCCGCGCGCTTTTCATACTTTCTCTTTCGCTGTTAGCCAACTTGGCAATTGCCGACGATTTTAAGTTCAAGCTTCAACTCGAAACCGTTGACCACATGAGCATGGATGGCACCTTGGTCACGGCGCTGGAGCGCGGTAAGACGTTCATTACTGAAAAAGTGAAAGACGCTGACGTCAAGCTTGAACTTGAATCCGGAAGGGTCTATGAAATATGGATTCAGAAAGAAGGATATGTACCTCACGTCATCCATAATGTGCACGACGAAGGCGACAACAAGCACAAGGTTACGCTGATCAAATCTGATACGAAATACCCAGGTGGCATCCCCCCATATCACATGGCCAACAGAGTCTTTGAGGACGTAGAAAAGATGACCATTTCGGCTGACATGATCAATGACCATGTGCTCCTTGTGAAGGAAGAAGATTTGACAAGCGATGAGCTGAAGGCATTGGAGCGCATTCAAAACATAGGAAAGGAACAAGAAAAAGCGCAAAAGAAGATCGACAAGTTGAAGGAGGAACTTCAAAAAACAGACAAAGAATTAGCAAAGATCACCGAGGAGATCGCCAAGGGTGAGGTGGCTCGGACAGACGGAGAAAAGCAGATTGAAAAGACACACAAGGAGCAAGAAAAAATCAAAAAGGAGCTGAAGGACCTTGCTTACTAAAGCTCCTTTCTTTTTAGGGTGATTGGAATTACTTCCATCGAATACACTTCGCTGTTTCCCTTGCCAGTCATGTATCCATACACTTGAAGCACACCCTCCTCTGGAAAGTATGTGGGCCGTTTTGTGTACAGCTTTACCGTGACCTGAACACCTTTACCCACCCTTAAGTCTGCCATATTTGCCGCCTGATAGCTGTAGTTCAACTCGTACTTTTGGAAGGAAGCCACAGCGTGCAGGCCATTTCGCTTGGGATCATCGCACTGAACCTCCATTTTAATCATGAGCAAGGTTGATGGGTCATCAGTTAAGCTACTCCCTGGAATCTCGAGCATGGCAGAAAAGCTGCGCCCTTCATTCAGTACAGAACCCTTCTCACTCTGTCCTAAGTCTAGCCTCCCAATCGGAGCGTGAAAAGTAGTGTCATATTCAAGCCGTTCTGGCAATCCTTGGCGCAAATGCTCTGTGTCAGGATCTCGGTAAACTCCTGCAAAGGCCAAGTATTTTGGTTGGTTTGGATTCATGCAGGTAGCCCAAAATGCCTCTCGTGTCATCGTACTATCCGTGATCACACCAAGATTGGCGTACTTGATTTGAAGCAGGTTGTTCCAGATCAGCACTATTATTAGTGAGCCAACCAACCCCCAAGTCCAAATCGGTCGCCGCAGGGTCCACGCTACGAAGGCAGCTAGGCCAAAGGCCAAGAGAGGATATATGTCTATCATCGGACGAATGGAGAGACTGCCACCGTAATACCAGCACCACCAACTGAAGGTGATGTACACGTGGATCAGCGCGATACCCGAAATAGCCACAGCCATCCACCTACTCTGCTTTCTGATGATCCAAATACCGATGAGGGCCAATCCCATGATAGGCGTGTAGAGCAACCACCCGTTTCGGTAACTGAACAATCCCTCCCATATGTGAGGGTTGAGCCAGTAAAATGCCTCCTGCTCGTAAGAATAATGTACCCACTCTCCTGCGGTGAGCCTCCAGAAGAGGAGCTGCGGGGCTATTGGGAGGAAGGCGACCAAGGCTGCCAAGATGGTATTTGTTCTGAATACGCGTTGCAAGCTGCGATCCTTCTCATAGAGTGCGAAGAGCAAATAGAACCCGACAACAATGTTGGTGGGGCGTATCAGTACCAACCATCCTAGAAATAGTGCCGATATAAGTAAATGTCTTGTTTTATAGGTACTTATCCATCTATCACTAAACAATAGAAACAAGGATACAAGCCCAAAGGTATAGACATGCGAAAGGCTGTTATCTACGCTTGCGTACTGCAATAAATTTGTACCCATATAGAGGGTTAAGAGGGTAATCGCAACCACCGTACTTGAAAAGCGGCGGATCAGCACTTTCCAAAGGGCAAGCATGCCGATGATTAAGAAGGCAATGCCAGTGAAGCCGACCGATAACTGATACGGCCTACTCCAACCGTCTTGAGGGTAGTCCAATAAGCCGGCAATCACATCGGCGGCATAGAATCCAGGCGTCCAAGCATACGCCAACCCCATGGTCATCTTGGGCAGGTAGCGCCCCGGAAGCCCCTCATGCATCCACGAATGATGCAAAGCCGAAGCTTCAAGTGCACCGTGAAAAGTGTTCAAGGGGTCGTGATGCACTAATGTCCCTTGTATGTATCCGTAGTAAGCAAATCCATCGCTACGAATGACCAAGTCGTTCTTCCAAAAATCGAAGCGGAACAAGTAAAACACGGCGATGATGCCGATGGAGACGAACAAAAGCCAAGATGATCGCATAGGGCCAAATGTAAGTGCTTGGAACGCAACCATAGCCTGCATATCGTACATTCGCCGCATGGCGATCATCGAAGCAAAGGGACTGGAGAAAAGCTATGGGGAACTGAAGGTCTTGAATGGCATTGATCTCGCGATCGCCGAGAAGGAGATCGTCAGCATTGTGGGTGCTTCGGGCGCCGGCAAAACAACTTTGCTTCAGATCCTAGGCACGTTGGATCGTCCAGATCAAGGAAAAATGAGCATCGCAGGAACGGATGTTTTTTCGCTAAGCGATCGGAAAATGTCCAAGTTTAGAAATGAGCAAATTGGCTTCATCTTCCAATTTCACCAGCTTCTTCCGGAGTTCTCGGCATTGGAGAATGCCTGCCTCCCCGCTTTCATCCATGGAAAGACGCGTTCTGAAGCTGAAGCTAGGGCCAAAGAAATCCTAAACTTCCTGAAGGTAGATCATCGCATGCATCACAAGCCAAATGAGCTCAGTGGTGGAGAACAGCAACGTGTGGCCGTGGCTCGGGCATTGATCAACAATCCTAGCGTTGTGTTTGCGGATGAACCCAGCGGCAACTTAGATTCAAAAAATGCAGACGACCTGCACAAGCTCTTCTTCGATCTTCGGGATCAATTTGGCCAGACCTTTGTAATTGTGACCCACAATCGAGCGCTCGCAGACATGGCCGATCGAAAACTTGAAATTGTGGATGGCCAGCTCTGACGCCTTAAACACAACAACATGAGAAAAGCAATCCTCCGCATCAGCCTACTTCTAGGCATGATGTACACAATTACGGCATGCGCTGAACTGCAAGCCATTCTGAAGCACGTTGAAGATTCTGGAGGCGTTGAAGTCAAAGATGTGTTAAGCGATGATGAGATCATCAGAGGACTAAAGGATGCACTTGTGCACGGCGCGGATTCTGCTGTTGCTAGGTTAAGTTTGAAGGATGGGTTTTATGGCGATGCCGCATTGAAAATTCTACTTCCAAAAGAGGCCAAGCCTATCTATGATCGTTTGGAGAAGGTTCCAATCATTGATGGATTGATTTCAGATGCCGTATTGAGCATTAACCGAGCTGCCGAGGACGCGGCCACTGAAGCAAAGCCAATTTTTCTAAATGCAATCAAAGGAATGACCATCCAGGAAGGCATGTCCATTCTTCGCGGAGTAGACACGGCGGCTACACACTATTTACGCCAAAAGACTTACCAGCAGCTCTATAATGCCTTCAAGCCGAAGATTCAGCAATCACTTGAAAAGAAGTACGTCGGAAACCTTTCTGCGGAAGGTTCTTATAAAAAGGTAATCGACACATACAACACGGCTTCTGTGAACGGGATGCTTTGGGATAAGATCAAGAATAACTCCTTGGCAGAACACACGACAAAGAAAGCCTTAAACGGCCTGTTTATTAAGGTAGCTAAAGAGGAGAAGATGATTCGAGAGAATCCGATCCACCGGGTCACAGACATCCTGAAAAGGGTGTTTGGGTATGTGTTTGAAAACTGAGTGTGGCGAAACAATATGTGGCCGTCGGTTGTTGCAAACCAAAATGAGCCACCATGAAAATCACCACCCTCTTTTTGATCTCGATCCTAGTTCTGATCGTTTTATTTGTCGTTTTCCAATCCTTTGTCATGCGATCTTCTAAAGGTATCGAAGTCTACGGCTATGAAGTAATTGAATCTCACACAGACTTTGAGATTCGCCGATACGAACCCGCCACCTTTAGTTATGTGAAAATGAATGCCGCGAGTTATCGCGAAGTGTCAAGTCAGGGTTTTAGAACCCTCGCTGGGTACATTTTTGGAGGGAACGATGAGAATCAAAAAATCGCCATGACGAGTCCCGTTGCCATGGAGATGGATGACTCAGTAACCATGTCCTTCATGGTACCCTCTGACCTCAAGGCAGATGAACTCCCAAAGCCCAACGATGAGCGCATTGGATTTAAAACGGAACCTGAAAAGGTACTCGCTGCCATTCAATTTGGAGGTTGGGCCAACGACGAGAAAATCGCGACCTACTCAACGAAGCTCCTAGAAGCCCTCGAGCGTGAAGGATATCAGGCCAAGGGTAAGATCACCTTCATGGGGTACAATCCACCCTATGAAGTTGTTAATCGGCGCAATGAGATCGTGGTTGAGATTGCCTATCCAGAGGGTTAGAAGAACCAATAGTCAGCGCCTGGTCGTTTATCGGCTTGGTCAAACCAACTCAGGATTTCATCTTGACCTTCTGGCGATGCTACAGCCACCACTATTTGAGGAGATTCGAGGTCTAGAATGCTATTGACACCGTGCATTCGGATGTCGTATACATCTAGGCCTATCTTCTTGGGGTTGTCACACACCCAATGAAACGCTTGGTCTTGCGCAAGCATGAGTTTTGCCAAATCCTTTCCATTGCGTCCTGCTCCCCACAGCACGAGGGGGCGACCATGGTCGCGATCGAGTTCGAAGAAATAGCGCAGCTTCATGGTGTAATAACGATTGTCTTGGTATTCGTCCCACGTGCGTGAAATGCGCTCCGACCTGTCGCGCCAATGATGGAGCACCTTGTCGATCCCAATTACGCGCAGCTGCTGTCGGTAAAAACGGAAACACAGGTCGTAATCCTCAGGATACACTTCGGGATTGAACCCGTCTGCAGCGTCAAAGTCGTCTCGGTGAATGATCCAACAGTGGGACGGAATCACGCATTCACGATAGATTTCCTGCCAATGCAGCTGTTCTCGTGCAATTCGATTCAACCATTGCTCGTAACGCAAGAACCCACCTCCTACTTCTCCTTCATCAACAAAATGTTCGGTACCTCCAGCGATGATGTGCCCCTTCCCTACTTTGAGCCATTCACGCACCAGAACCTCTATTTTGTCTTGCGGCATTCGATCATCACTGTCCATGCGATTGATCAATTCCCCTGTTGCTTCTGCATACCCTTCTTTCAATGCAGGAATCAGCAGATTTCGTTTGCTGTGGACCACTTTGATCCGCTGGTCTCTTTTGGCGTATGCTTCCAGAATGTCGGGGGTTGCATCGCTTGAATGGTCGTTTACGGCGATCAATTCCCAGTTGGAATACGTCTGCGCTACAATAGAGTCTATGCACTCCCGCAGGTAAGGCGCCGTATCCTTCGCAGCCATGATGATCGATACCAAGGGTTTCTCCATGGCTGCGAAGATGCGTCAATCCTCGGGAGACTTTCAAATGTTGACCCATGCGAGAATGATTTACTTCCTTCGCAAGTATGCAAAGGGATAAGGTCAAAGAGATTGTTGAAGAGGCCTATCGGTCCTTCGCCCGCTCTGCCTTCATTGAGAACGACCCGATTCAAATACCGCATCGTTTTCGACGAAAGGAAGACATTGAAATTGCAGGCTTTTTAGCGGCCACGATAGCTTGGGGGCAGCGTGTTACCATCATCAACAACGCTTCTCGTTTACTCAACTTGATGGATGACGCTCCCTATGACTTTGTGATGAATCACCAACCGAGCGACAGAAAGCGATTCTCAGGATTCGTTCACCGCACCTTTTCAGAAGTGGATGCCATTTACTTCATGGAGGCCTTGCAGCATATGTACACGTCAGGAATGAGTCTCGAACAGGCTTTTGCGACCGGAGAGGGTTCTAGCATGCAAGAGCGTATCCATGGTTTCAAACGGCAGTTTTTTAGCATTGAGCATCTGTCCCGCACAGAAAAACACGTCAGTGACCCCATGAAAGGCTCTTCTGCCAAGCGTTTGAATATGTATCTGCGTTGGATGGTGCGTTCCGATAAGGAAGGCATCGACTTTGGAATTTGGCGTTCCTTGGATCCTAAAGACCTCATGATGCCGCTTGACGTGCACACTTCTACTGTGGGAAGGAAATTGGGATTATTGACGCGTAAGCAGGACGACTGGAAGGCGGTTGTGGAGCTCACCCTTTCGTTGCGCGACTTCGATGCTCAAGATCCTGTGAAGTATGACTTAGCCCTTTTTGGAATGGGCGTTAATGCTAAGCTCGGTCAATGAACCTTTGTACTTAAAGTCCGCCAGGCGAAGAACCAGCCTATGAGCACGAGTATTGCTCCCAACAAAAACGGTGCGCCAGGAAAAATGATGCTAGCACCCTCTTCTGTGTAAAAGGCGAAGAGGCTTGTCATGACAACCGGACCTACGATGGCCGTAGCGCTCATCATGCTGGTAAGTGCGCCTTGCAATTCCCCTTGTTCGTTACCTGGAACTTCATTGCTCATGATACCTTGCAGCGCTGGACCTGCCACGCCACCTAGACTATACATGACAATTGTTGGGTATACCATCCAGCCCTTCGTGATGAACGTCAATGCCAACAGGCCTGCCATATACATGAACATGCCAATGTATACCGAGGCCTTCTGTCCAATTTTCGGAATAAGCCATCGGATCAAGACACCTTGTACAAGGGCACTCATAACACCAACAGCGCCCAATGAATACCCCACATCCGCCTCACTCCAATCGAAGGCGTACATCGTGAAGTAGGACCATGTACTCTGCACGGCATGGGATGCGATGTATACGAAGACTAACGCGAAGATCAAGCCTGCAATGACCGGATACCGTTTTAGGTTTAAGAGGCTGCCGACAGGATTCGCCCTTTTCCATTCGAATGGACGTCTTCGGTCCATGGGCAGTGATTCGGGCAGTACAAAATAGCCGTACAACCAATTGAGAAGCGACAATCCCGCGGCTGCATAAAAAGGAACCCTCGGTCCTAGTTCACCCAGCAAGCCTCCGATCACTGGACCTACAATAAACCCTAGTCCAAATGCCGCTCCTATTAAACCAAAATTCTGCGCTCTTTTATCTGGGGCAGAAACGTCTGCGATATAGGCGGCACCCGTTGTAAAACTTGCTCCCATGATTCCCGAAACGATACGGGCGAGGAAAAGCCAAACAATGGTTGGTGCCATGGCGAGTACAATGTAGTCTAATCCAAATCCGAATAAAGAAATCAACAAGACGGGTCTGCGACCAAAGCGATCGCTCAATGCACCTATAATCGGTGAGAACAGGAACTGGAAAAATGCATAGACGAATAGAAGCCATCCTCCGTATTTAGAAGCTGCACTCAAGCCTTCGCCGGTTAGCTCCATGATCAGGCTTGGCATCACCGGAATGATGATTCCAATGCCGGTAACGTCCAACATGAGTGTAATGAAAATAAAGCTTACCGCCGCCTTACCACTTTTCACTTTTCTTCCGATTCGGCACCTGCTGCTCTTTTGAGGCGGTCGTTTATTGCTCTTCCTAGGCCGAAGTCTGGAAGCCTTTCTACTATGATGCGTTTGATGTCTGGATCGTCATCCCACGTGCGTAACGCCTGATAAAATTGCCTTGCTGCTTTCTCATGATTACCCCCTGGGGTCAAGTGAATGACATTGGGAAGGTTAAACTCAGGCGCCTCCAAAAGAAACAGAATGTAAGCCGATTGTTGCACATTGTGCTCGTCGACTTCTTCCTGTGTATCGACCACAATAAGCTCTTTTTGAGGTGAGTAGTGCCTCACCAACATACCTGGCGCCATTGGTTTTGAAGAGGATGTGCGGATTTCAATATTCCCGATCACTCGCTCGATCTGTTCTACGGACAAGCCCCCAAGTCTATAAACGACAATCCTACCATCTTCCTCTCCCACTATGGTTGATTCTATGCCGACATCACACGCCCCACCGTCTAGCACCATCGCAATTTTTTCGTCAAAGTGCTTCAGCACGTGGTCTGCACTTGTTGGACTCACATAACCGAATGGATTCGCACTTGGAGCAGCTACTGGGAAGTCGAGTTGTTCGAGCAATTGATGTGTGAGCGGATGACTGGGAATCCTGAAAGCCACGCGATCTAATCCAGCCGTGACGCTGTCTGAAATTTTCTCTGATCGTGGAAGTAGCAAGGTTAAAGGCCCCGGCCAAAAGGTTTCCGCCAGGCGTCTCAACCTTGGAGGAATCGCAACTCCCCAACGTTCAATTTTTTCAATGCTGTTGGTATGCAAGATCAAGGGGTCGTAGAACGGTCGATTCTTCACCCTAAATATCTCCTTTACAGCTACTTCGTCAAAAGCGTTCGCTGCCATGCCGTATACGGTCTCCGTGGGGATAGCAACCAACTCACTTTTTGAGAGGAACGCTGCTGCGCGCTCAATATCTGATGATCTTTCTGTCATGCGATTGCCTTCGTCCATTTATTCTTCCAATCAAACCACCCATATACACTTACCAACAAGTACACTACCATTAGCGCGCTGTAGATCGGTAGTCCACGATCTAAGTACAACCATATGGAGATGGCATTGATCACAATCCAATACAACCAAGCTGAGATTGCCTTGTGGGCTTCCAGAAAGCTAGCGATAAAGCTGAAAGAAGTTGATGTTGCATCAAGAAAGGGATTGGCCGCGTCAGTATATCGCTCGAAGGTAGCACCCAAGGCATACGCACCAACTGTTCCTAGACCAAAAAGAAGGATTGCTCTTCCGAGGGAGAACCGCTTCACAGGTAAAGGTTCTCCCTTCTGCGCGTTATTGCTCGTCCACACCCACCATCCATAGAACCCAATGATCACGTAAAATAGATACAGAAACGCTTCTGAATAGAGACGTGCTTCAATAAAAAGGGCAATGCTCAGAGCTGAAGACACAATCCCAAAAGGCCAGCACCATTTCACCTCCTTGATCAGGAGGATTAAAAATGCGAGGCTCAACAGAACCGCTATGATTTCTAGGACGAGGTACATGGAATTATCGGTACAAATATGGGTAGAATGACCAAGGTATGGTGCGGTGCACTTCATAAGTGAGAAATGCGTTATCATTGGACCATGCGTCACACTGAATTCAACAAAGCTGCAGCCATCACCTCGCTCGTGCTGATGGGACTTATCAATTCATCCACCGCACAAACGGACACCATTTCAGTATTCTTTGACCACAACGAAGACGTTCGTTTTGAAGCCAAGCCCATCGACGATCGGAGCGCCGATTTGATCCAAATGAAAGGAATCATGGTCATTGGCCATACCGATCATCTCGGCTCGGATGCCTATAACGAAGCCCTGTCATTCAGGCGCGCTGAGTCTGTAGCTCGATACCTGATGAGCCAAGGCGTCTCAAAACGCAATTTGAGCGTAATCCGTGGAGATGGAGAACTACCCTCACCTTCTTCTAACAGCACAGGCTACGGAATGCACCGTCGGGTAGACGTCATAATTCAACCCCTGATGCCCAGCGTTAAAACACCTGTTCCACCGCGCCCCTTGCCTGTTGAGCCAATGCCTGCCTCAACAGAAGACGCTTTCGAAATCGATACTGTGAGCAAGGCCAACATTGTATTGGACGGTTTGTCCTTCATCGGAGGAAGACATTTTCCTACACAAGAATCGATACCTGTACTGGAAAAGCTGCTAGAAACCATGAAGAAGTATCCTACACTCGAGATTGAAATCCAAGGCCACATCTGCTGTGAGTACGAGGCCTTCGATGGTTTGGATGCGGATGCAGGCACGATGAACCTTTCTGAAAACCGCGCGAAATATGTCTACAAATACCTGATACAAGAAGGGATTTCAGAGCATCGGATGACCTATATTGGAAAGGGAAGTTCAGATCCGAAAATATTTCCTGAGCGCACTGAATTAGACCGCCAAGCGAATCGACGAGTAGAATTGAAAATCACAAAGTTTTGAACCGAACCTTATTGATGATGAAACGTACAGTACTGCATACTGGTTTGATTGGCTCGTTACTTTGCAAGGTATGCGTATATGTAGAAGGCTTAAGGTGCTATTTGCAGCGGTTTTGCTGCAGTTTATCTTTCTTGCTTCAGTAGCACAGACATTTACTTCTGTACAAACTGGACCATGGGAGAACGGTGCTACGTGGGGTAATAATTCACCTGGTCAAAAAGGAGTCGACTTTCCTGCGAACAATGACAATGTGATTATCTCTTCCGCTACGACCGTCAGCCAGTCCAAAAAAACAGCGGCCGACTCGTCTGGTTATTCAATCCAATGGCGAATTGGAATCTAATAATAGCATTGGTGTTCGAGGTGCATATGTGAATGATGGGATTCACTCAGGCATCTCTACCATCGAAATGCTCAACTTTAGCGATAGCATTGCCGGGTCGGGATCAATCACAAATACTGGTTTGTTTTTTTATAAAATTTCCTAGAACCATTATGCCGGGCAGTTACCTTACCAGATCAGGAGGTAACATTCAATGCCCCGACCTGGATACTTTGTTTAACCGAGGAACGTTGACATTGTTGGCTTCCGATATTGTTGGGCTGGCCACTTCTGTTTTTAAGAATGAAAATGACGGTATCTTGAACGCAGGAGGTGCAGTATTGACATCCGGGGTGCTAGTAGCTTCAGAAAATGAGAATACCGTGGTCTACAGTGGGCTCGGCTCTGGCGCTCAGGTGGTGAAGAAATCTTTAGGGGGGTATTACAATTTGTCCATTGACGGAAAAACTGCAGCGAGTCAAAAATCCATAGTGACCATGGATACCATCCTCAACGACCTGAAGATCAATGCCACTGCTCTGCTCATCCAAGCCCCCACTCTCTATGTTGGAGGTAGCATTACCCTTGCAGCCAGCAATGCCGCACTGGATGTGATGACCAACCAATCGAAGATCACAATGAACGGAAACATTGCGCAATCGGTAAGCGGTGCAATCGACTTTTATGACCTCACGATCAACAATTCGGGACCTAGTGATGCCTTCACTTCAGACACGTCTATCATACATGGCGGCCTAAACATTCAATCAGGAGCCGTCAGCACGGCGGGATTTTTATTGATCGAATCAGATGCTACGGGAGACGCCTACGTTGGTCCAGTGCTTGGTTCGATCAGCGGCGATGTTACCTTACATAGGTTTATCGGTGCAGGCGCAACCGGCTGGCGTTTCATGAGTGCTCCAGTGAGCGGTGCCACCTTGAGCGACTGGAACGACGATTTCATCACCACAGGATTTCCTGGATCCGATTTTCCGACCTTTTATTTCTCCTCCATCAAAGGTTACGATGAAACGGTTGCAGGACATCAGGACAGTGGGTTTGTAAATCCTAGCGGCATCGGTCAATCCATTCCCACCACTGGAGGCTATTGGGTCTATTGTGGAGATCAGCTCTCGGGTACAGCCTCCTTCCTTATTGACGTAGCAGGTCCTCTGAATACAGGCACAATCAATTATCCCGTTGCCTACACCGCCAATACAGCCTTAACCGCAGATGGCTGGAACGTTGTGTCAAATCCCTATGCAAGTGTGATCGATTGGGGCGCGTTAAGCTTGGCGAAAACAAACGTGGATGACGGCGTCTATGTATGGAACACCAATACGGGATCTTATGCTTCATACGTGAATGGTGTGGGCGTCAATGGCGGGAGCAATTTAATAGCATCGAGCCAAGCCTTTTATATCAAAGCGAACGCGGCAAGCCCGGCACTCTCCATTAGCGAGAACTGTAAATCTGCGACGGCAGTTTCCTTCTTACGACCGAGAAATGACGACCCCATTGTCCGCATTAAATTGTCCAATGCACCGGGATTAAGAGAGACAATTGTGCGACTGACCGATGATGCTTCCGTAGCATTTGATCCAGCCTTCGACACTTATCACCTATCGGTGGCCCAAGATCCTTAAAAAGTATGCACGCGGATAGGAGAAAATGATTTTGGAATCAACAGCTTTCCTACCAATGGAATAGACAGTTTACCCTTGCTACTCCACTCCCCTACTGAAGAAGTTACATTGCATTTTGATGTGAATGAAGCGGCTGAAAACCTCTGCTTAGTGGTACGTGATGTTATATCGGGAGAACTTTATCCCGTGCTGAATGCGAATGGACAAATCACCCTTCAAAACGACTCCAACATTGTGGATCAGTTCCGGCTCATCATCACCGACACTTTTTATGTGGAAAAGACTTTGTGCGAAATAGTGAGCACCGAAGAGATTAGAGGAATAGAAAACAGTAGCATTTATTATGCGGATGGCTCGTTGCGCCTAGTGGGTCAAGAAGCAGGTACGATGATCAGCGTTCATGACGCCTTGGGAAGAGTGGTTCTTGAAGAACGGGTGACCAGTGAGGCAATGCAATTCCCAATGGTTGGAAATCGAGGCATCTTCTATGTCAGGATAGGAAATTCTGATCCAAAGAAGATCGTGATAGTGCGCTGAGCAAACGCTCAATGAAGAAAAGAAACCGTATAGCGCAGACTTGGTTTTTCATACAAGACGTACTGACTTTGCTTCGAACATTCATCGATCCAAAATTCCCGATAATCCCGAACTTCCATCTTGTCGTTTCCGATGGTAGCTATAACCTCCAGCACGCGCTCAGAGTTCCGCTTGAGTACCAAATTGGGCTCCGACGCCGTCATCGGTTCCAAATCAAGAATCTTGGTGTACCCATTCTCATGGAGCTGAAAAATACCAGGCTTAGTGCCACACTCATCCGTGCTTTCGAGCACGGTGATCACCACATCATCTCCGGTAAGCACAGGTAGGTCTGTGAATTGAGGCTGGGCATTGACTGCCGTAAGGGCGAAAAACAAGCTTGTAGTGACGATGAATTGTTTCATGTTTTCCTTGATTATGAAACTAATATCCGATGAATTCATGTACACTGTTTTGAGTACTTTCCCAAAGAAACAATCCATCTTCCCAGCGTTTTGCATCTGTTGTACAACATCCACTTGCAACCTCACCCTCTATTGCTTGCCCACCCTACTGAGGTTACTACTTTTGCAGCGCAAATTCAAAACAAGCGCAAGACATGAATAGAATAGCAGTGATTGGAGCGGGAACGATGGGAAATGGAATTGCCCACGTATTCGCACAGTTTGGATACAACGTAAACCTCATCGACATCAGTGACAGCAATATCGAGCGAGGCATGGCTACCATTGGTAAAAACCTGGACCGTCAAGTAAAGAAAGAGCAAATCACTGAGGAGGAGAAAGCTACCATCCTAGGACGCATTGCCACCACCACCGACATGGCAAAGGGCGTTAGCGACCGTGAACTTGTCGTTGAAGCAGCTACTGAAAACGTAGACCTCAAACTCAAGATATTCAAAGACCTCGATGCTAACGCTCCAGCAGAATGCATCTTGGCGTCTAACACCTCTTCCATCAGCATCACAAAGATTGCTGCTGTGACATCTCGCCCTGAGCAGGTCATCGGAATGCACTTCATGAATCCTGTGCCTGTGATGAAGTTGGTAGAAATCATTCGAGGCTACGCCACTTCAGATACCGTTACCAAGAACATCATGGAAACGAGCAGGAGCTTGAAAAAGGTTCCTGTTGAAGTAAATGACTACCCAGGTTTTGTCGCCAACAAGATTCTCATGCCCATGATCAACGAAGCCATCATTACCCTTTATGAAGGCGTAGCAGGTGTTGAGGAAATCGACACCGTGATGAAGTTGGGTATGGCGCACCCTATGGGGCCTCTTCAGCTTGCAGACTTCATTGGACTCGACGTATGCTTGAGTATTCTCAACGTTTTACACGACGGATTTGGCAATCCGAAGTATGCACCGTGCCCTCTGCTGGTCAACATGGTCACTGCCGGGAAGCTCGGGGTTAAATCCGGCGAAGGGTTCTACAATTGGACCCATGGCACGAAGGAGCTCGTACTGGCCGATAATTTCAAGAAATAAGCAATCACATAAACCAACGAGAGTATCGTGCAGCTTTAGCGCGATTTCTAAACCATAAATTAATAAACAATGCCAAAAGGAATTTATCAGATCCCTTATCCTGACAATGAGCCCGTGGGCAGTTTTGCACCAGGTAGTTCAGAATTAGCCACTTTGATGGCTACGTATGATGAAATGTACAACCAAGCCCCGATCGATATGCCAATGTACATTGGTGGTGAAGAGGTCCGTACGAATGATAAACGCCCCATGTCTCCACCGCATGAGCATGCTAAAGTCTTAGGACACTTCAATTACGGTGATGCATCTCACGTAACTACCGCAATTGATGCGGCCATGGCAGCTAAAGATAAGTGGGCCGCTTTGCCTTGGGAACACCGCGCTAGTATCTTTATGAAGGCCGCAGAGCTCCTGGCAGGTCCTTTCCGCGACCGTATGAATGCCGCTACCATGTTGGCTCAATCCAAGAACGTTTTTCAAGCGGAAATTGATGCTGCTTGTGAAATGATCGACTTCTTTCGCTTCAATGTCCACTACATGCAGGAGATCTACAGCGATCAACCTGACTCACAACCGGGTATATGGAATCGCATGGAGTACCGTCCATTGGAAGGTTTTGTCTTCGCAATTTCTCCGTTCAACTTTACTTCTATTGCGGCCAATCTTCCAGCTTCTGCAGCTATGATGGGAAATACCGTGGTTTGGAAGCCAGCAGAAAGTCAGATGTATTCTGCTCAAGTCGTAATGGATTTGTTCAAGGCTGCCGGCCTACCAGATGGCGTGATCAATTTGATTTCAGTAGAAGGACCAGTTGCCGGCGATGTGGTATTCAAACACAAAGATTTCGCTGGATTGCATTTTACCGGATCTACTGCCGTTTTCCAGCACCTGTGGAAAGAGATAGGAAATAACATCAGCAACTACCGCTCGTATCCTCGCATTGTCGGAGAAACTGGCGGCAAGGACTTCATCATGGTGCACCCGAGCGCAGGTCGCAAGGAAGTGTCTACGGCCATTTCTAGGGGTGCGTTTGAGTTCCAGGGGCAGAAATGTTCTGCGGCTTCACGCGCTTACATTCCTTCTAGTATGTGGTCTGAAGTAAGGGCGAATGTGATTGCCGATGTGAAGTCTTTCAAAATGGGCACGCCACGCGATGCGAGCAACTTTGTCAATGCGGTGATCGACAAACCAGCGTTCGATAAGATCAGCAGCTACATCGATTATGTGAAGGAGCAAAGCGATGCAGAAATCATCGTTGGAGGAAACTATGACGACAGCAAGGGTTACTTCATCGAGCCTACCGTTGTTGTGACATCAAATCCACACTTCCGCACCTTGGAAGAAGAGATCTTTGGCCCTGTAATGACGATTTACGTTTATGAGGATGACAAGTTCGAAGAGACCATGGACTTGCTCAATGAGACCTCACCATACGCATTGACGGGCAGTATTTTCTCTGGTGATCGTTACGCGATCGACTTGGCTTGCAAAAAGCTTTCAGATGCGGCAGGAAACTTCTACATCAACGACAAGCCGACCGGCGCAGTGGTAAACCAGCAGCCGTTTGGTGGTGCGCGTGGCTCTGGAACAAACGACAAGGCCGGATCACAGTGGAACTTGATCCGATGGGTCAGCCCTCGGACAATCAAGGAGACCTTTGTTACACCGACCGATTACCGATATCCCTTCTTGGGATAAGTCTTCGATTAATTGACTTGAAAAGCCTGCCTCTTGAAGAGGTGGGCTTTTTTGTTGAGGAAAACGAAAGTCCTAATGTACATTAAGACGTGTTGCTCATACCATTTCCCTTCCAAGTTGGATATCCCACCGTTTGTAACAAAATCGTTCTTTGCTCCGACCAACGGCATAGTTTAGTTTTGATTAAAACCGACGTTATGCCTACACTTTCCATCAAAGGATTGAACAAGACCTACGCCAACGGCGTGAAGGCGCTTGATGATGTTTCACTTGAGATCTCGAACGGTATGTTTGGACTGCTCGGCCCCAATGGAGCCGGTAAATCCTCGCTTATGCGCACCATTGCTACTCTTCAAGAGGCCGACGCCGGTTCTGTCTTTTTAGATGAGTTAGACATTGTTGAGGAACCCGCAGAGCTTAGAAAAGTGCTGGGCTACCTTCCACAAGAATTTGGAGTGTACCCTCGCTTTACTGCGGAACAGATGTTAGATCACATTGCAGTGTTGAAAGGAGTTTCTCATCGAGGTCAGCGGAAAGACCTTGTCGCTCATCTCTTGCAAAAAGTCAACCTCTATGACGTTCGCAAGAAAAGCGTAAAAGGCTTCAGTGGCGGCATGAAACAGCGGGTAGGCATTGCTCAAGCCTTAATTGGCGACCCAAAGCTGATCATCGTAGACGAACCTACTGCTGGACTTGATCCTGGAGAGCGCAATCGTTTTCACAACCTATTGGCGGATGTGGGACAAGAAGTTATTGTGATCCTTTCCACTCATATTGTAGATGACGTGCGAGAACTTTGCACCGAAATGGCCATCATGAACGAAGGTCAAATCGTCTACAATGGTTCCCCTCAAATTGCACTACAAGCTTTAGAGGGAAAGGTGTGGCATACCTCGATTGAACGCGACCAAATGGAGCGATACAAAAGGAATTATACGGTCATCTCAGATAAGATGGTAGCCGGAAAGCCACAGATCCACGTGCTGAGCGATGCGCAACCCGATTCCGAATTCGAACAAGTGAAACCGAACCTTGAGGACGTCTTCTTTACCAAGACACAAGCCACCGCAACCGCTTAAGCCACACCTATGTTTCAAGAATTCTACCTGCAAGAATTGAGGCGCGGCTTTCGCCAGCCCATGGTCTACATCTTTTTTTTCATGATGGCCCTCATGGTGTTTGGCGCTGTTTCAAGCGACAATGTCATCATCGGTGGGACGGTCGGCAACGTGCACAAGAATGCACCGCACATTCTCGCCAACTATACATTCATCTTAACCCTACTAGGACTCCTGATCGCAGCGGCATTCTTTAATAATGCCGCACTACGGGATCACGAATTCGACTTTCACCAAATTTGAGTTCATACTGGGCAAGATCATTCCGTTTTGGATTATTGGCATGGTCCTGATGGGCTTCGGACTGGTGGTCGCTAATGTGCTTTTCGGAATATCAACTGCAGGTAGTACGCTCCTTCTCTTTGGGTTTGTGTCGATTTACCTGGTGGCCATCCTAGGGTTTGGCATCTTGATCAGCACGGTTACCGAGACCCAACAGCAGGCCATGTTCATCACCTGGTTCTTCTTGGTTATTTTCTTGCTCTTGAGCGGACTGTTCACTCCGGCTGACAATATTCCGGTTTGGGCAAAAGGAATCAACCTTTTCAATCCGATCAAATACTTTGTTGAAGTGATGCGCATGGTCATGCTCAAAGGGAGTGGTTGGACAGACATCCGAGGACATTTTGCCGTCGTTGTATTGTTCGTAATTGGATTTAACTTCATTGCTATCCGAAGCTACAGTAAGACATCTTCATAAGGCCACCCACAACAGACTGAAGCCAAAACTCATGACCATGTAGAAGACAAAGACGGCGATAGAGGAAATTAGCCCCAGTAGAACTGTTGACCACGCGAGCTTCGCTCTGAACGAAACATAGGCATAGGTAAAATACAACGGAAAAAGAAAAAGCTTGAATTGCCCTGAAGAGAGCTCAAAGAGACTGCCCACCAAGTCCAACATTCCGATCAGTAAATAGAATCCGGAAATGTAAAACCCAACAGCTAAATACTCTGCCAGGGTATGTCGCTTCCAGTGAAGTGTCTTGAGCACAATGGCAATAGACAACACTCGAAGAAATAGGAAATTGTTCACGTTCTTCACCATGAACTGTGCCGCCTCCTTGATGTGTTCCATATAAGGTTGGGCACTACCAGGAGCGGGGCCCGCAAATTGATCTTTCAATGGGTCAAAGCCAATTAGCTCCGCAAATGCAAAGTATATCAGTGCGGTCAGAACAAAGAATTCAATGGGCTTGTAGTAACTCTTCCGCCTTCCTTCTATAAACTCATGGAAGAGTTTCCCAGGATTGAGAACCAGAAGCCGCAATGTCCTCCATACGGGACCGTCAATGGAAAAACTATACGAAAAGAAATCGTTGACGACGTCCCTCAATCGGATGCCAGAAAGCGTTTTTTTCTGCCCGCATTGTGCACAGAATGCGCCATTAACCTCAGCGCCACAATTCAGACAGCGAGATTCTATGCTATTCGTCCAAAGGGAGGTCTTTCTGAATACCCATGTTCAACGCAGAGGCAACCTCAGTTAGTCGCTCACCAAATGCTTCTAAGGCTATCGTCAAGTCAGTGATCGGCCCCACCCCAGCAGCTTGTTCCAAACTCACCTGATGGTCGTAAGGAGACGTGACTTCTTTAGACGCATTCAGCACATTGCGCATGAGAACATCCAGTTGTTTCGCGGAGCTAGAGTCTTGTTCGGCGATTACATCGTACAACGAAGCGCCTTCGATGTAGGTACTATCCGACATTCCATATCGACCTCTAAATATGGAGTTTAACCCTAATATGTTAAAGAAAACATCTCGCTGCGTATTATCGCTGAAGGTGGATTCTTCCCGTTCTGGGTTTAACCCGGTAAGCGTAGTCAACAACCTGTTTTCTCCAAGCTCATATTGGCCAAACAACACCAATCCTGTGATCGCAAGACGGGTCTGTTTTTTGGCACTGTGCGCTTGAAAAGTTTTGAGGTAATTGCTACCACCCAGGGGCGACCAAGCATTCACGAGCGAAGCGAGGTCGTTGGTCAGTTGATCTGCACATAGCTTTAAGTATTGCCCACGTCTAGCGGCATGAACCACATTGGTATCAGATGTGTCATAATCCTTAAATGTTCGCTTGCCTACAGTCAATTCGTCCGCAGGATCTTTATCTTCACCCCAAAGCAAGAATTCAATGGCATGGTATCCGAGGGTAATTCGCTTGCCGTCCACCGTGTTGTTAAGCCCTTGCAACAGCGCTGCGTCGATTTGTGGATACTTTGACACTTGATTAATGATTCCAGCTTCTAAACTGTCCTTGACGTAATCGATATGGGCTGGCGTAAAATTCCAAGCGTTTATGCGCTCTTGCAGTATAGCGCTACCCGAAGACCTTACCGGTGATCCCGGAAATTGAAGCACCTCCGCTTGACTGTATGGTATATGGGCTATGACCCAAGCATCCTTGCACGCTTGCAGTCCCGGAATTGTGGGATTCGCTACAAATGAATAAATGAGCTCACGCAGTGCCTCACTTTGCGTATAGGCATCTTGGTACATCGCGTGGGCGATTACCGCATAATTCTCAGCGAAGGCAGCTTTGGTCTCATCCGTAGCAAAAGCATACTTGCAATTGCCGTCGTCTCGATCTGCCAATGGATCGTAATTAGAAGCCATTGGGTCTATACAACCTTTATCAAAACAGCTGCTCAAGCTGAATAAGCTGACGAAGAGAAAAATCAAAGGGAGTTTAGCAATGGAGATGTGCCGCATGGAAATCGATTGATGTATCAAAGAAATAAAGAATATCTCATTCAACGGAAAAGTACCCTTCAGTAGAAATCGCTTTTGATCGTGATCATATGCACATGACAATTCCATGGAAATGGCTCACAGCGCGCAACGAGGTCTTCCACATCTGTGGAAAAAGGAAGTAGGAAGTTGTTTTTATCCAAGTATTCCAGTGCAGCGCGAAAACTGGTTTCAATGCGGGTATAAAACGCCTCTGTCTTCACGTGTCTCTCCCTCCCGCACATTACCGCCACTTGCGTGAAGTATAGCAGCAGCGCTCCTACTGCTTCAGGTGAAATGGCCAATTTCTTGAATTCGTTGAGTGCCTTCCTCGATCGGTACAGTTTGAGACGCTTGCCCCGAGTGGGATAAAATCCCTCATGCACACGACGTTTATATTCCTCTAAAAGCGCTAGCTCATCCGGGTTGACAAAGAAGTCAAAATACTCTTTGACGGCGGGGTAACGCTTATAGACTTCTAAAACGTGATGAATGATGGATTGCTTTTCGAGCGATTCTAGCTCTTTGCGTACGTCGCGGAGTCCCATGCGAACGAATGTAGCAGAAGTAAAAAAAGAGGAGGCACGAAGCAATGAATAATTCTAACCCTATCGAACCTATCGCCTCGCCCCCCTCTTAGACTTATCGATATCTATTGAGTCAATCCGTTATCTAACAGACTGCTTTTCAAAGTTAGGAACTCGCCTGCCAATACCAATGAAAATCGGCTATTTAACAAATGAGTTTTCAACATATAAATTACTTGATAACAGGCCGTTAAATTGATTTAAACAGTCAATGCAAAATAACGCATTCGCACAGACGCTTACGTCATATCGTCCAACTCAATCCACCTCGTGGTCAACGCGTCTACGCGTTCAGCGAGTTCATGCAGTTCAATTGAAACGCTTTCGATGAGGGCATGGTCTATGGTTCCGCTGGATAGCGACTCCTCCAGTGCTGCCTTTCGCTTTTCCAATTCAGGCAATTCCTTTTCGATTTGTTCCAGTTCGTACTTCTCTTTGAACCCGAGGCGTTTCTTGCTCTGAGGCTTTACTGGAGGAGTCGCAACGGCCTGTTTCGTTTTCGTTGCACTTACTTCACGCTCCTTGTCTTTTTTCTCCTCTCTGTACTTGGCGTAAGAACCCCAAAAATCACGAATGATGCCCTCTCCTTCGAAGATGAACAGGTGATCGACGAGCTTATCTAGAAAATACCGGTCGTGGGATACGATCACCAAGCAACCACCGAAGTTTTCCAGAAACTCTTCCAGACGGGTTAGGGTAAGCAGGTCCAGGTCGTTGGTTGGCTCATCCAGGATGAGAAAATTAGGATTCTTCATGAGCACCGTCATCAGGTGCAACCTCCTCCGTTCACCTCCGCTTAGCTTCGAAACTTGCGTATACTGCATTTCAGGCGGAAAGAGAAAGTATTGCAGAAATGCAGAAGCCGTCAATTTTGACCCATCCGCCAATTGGATGACATCCGCGATGTCTTTGAGCACCTCAATGACGCGTTTGTCTTCTTTGACCTTTAAACCACCTTGGGTGTAGTAGCCATACACAATGGTATCTCCCACATTCACCTTGCCTGAATCCGGTTTCAACTGCTGGGTTATGATGTTGAGAAAGGTACTCTTCCCCACTCCATTCTTTCCGATGATACCGATCCGTTCTCCACGTTTGAACGTGTAGTCAAACCCCGAGATCAAGGTGAGGTCGTCATAGCTCTTGTACACTTTCTTTAACTCCAAGATTTTGCCGCCTACCCGCGACATCTTCACATCGAGGATCAAATCTTGCTCCTTGACTCCGCTTTTTGCTTTGGCTTCAATTTCATCATAGGCATCTAACCTCGCCTTGCTCTTTGTTGTTCTTGCCTTTGGTTGCCGGCGCACCCATTCAAGCTCCCGCTTCATGAGCTTTCCCGCCTTATCGATCTCGGTTTGCAGTACCTCCTCTCTTTCCGCGCGCTTTTGCAGAAAGTAACTGTAATTGCCGTTGTGCTTGTACAACTTCCCTCGGTGCATTTCCAGAATCACATTGCACACGCGGTCTAAGAAATACCGGTCGTGGGTTACCATCAGAAGTGTCAGGTTCGATTGACCCAAAAAGTCTTCCAACCACTCCACCATCTCAATGTCGAGGTGGTTGGTAGGCTCATCCAAAATGAGCAGGTCCGGCTGATCTAAAAGGGTTAATGCAAGTGCTAGTCGCTTCTTCTGACCTCCACTCAATTCTGAAATTTGCTTTTCAAGATCCGTGACGCCAAAGCGCGACAGCATGGCGCGTAGTTGACGATCATGATCCCACGCCTTTCGCGCATCCATGCGCTGCTGCACCTCTTCCAAATCCTTCAAAGCTCCTTGATCTCCCTCAGCAGATTTGGCAAGCTTATCGTTGTACTCCTCAATCAGCATCAAGGTCTCAGAATTCGCTGACGTGATGAAGGCTTCAATTGTTTGGCCTTCATCCAAAGTAGGCTGTTGCTCCAAATAAGCCACTCGAATGCCGTTTCTGAAGTTGTACTCCCCCTCATCCGGTGCATCTTGTCCGGCAAGAATATTGAGCAACGAAGTTTTTCCGGTACCGTTGTTCGCAATCAACGCGACTTTTTCTCCTTTGGCCAAACCAAAGCTGATGTCCTCAAATAATGTACGTTCTCCCAGATGCTTAGCCAGGCGGTCTACTGATAGGTAATTCACACCGCGAAGATGCGGGTAAGTAAGCATGAAAGGTGCAATCCCTGTTATATATTTTACGCAAGATTGTAGTTCGAGTAATCGACGGAATCAGCAAAATGGCCAGATTCAATCCTCTCTCGAACAGCCTTTCAACATCCTATGAACGCATTCACGCCCTTTACCTCTATCTTCTTTTCATCCATAAGCGAATAAATAGTTAATATACAGGCTTTTAGGTAATATTTTGCGCTGCAGTTTTTTCATTGGTAAACAAGTGAGTTCCGTTAACTTCGTTCGCCCTAATAAAATTGAAATCCGCCAAGGCGTCCATGAAAAACACCTATTTCAACCTGATCGATCAGAGTTATTACTTTCCTCAAGAAGGCTTCGATCTACGAGACGACTCTTTAACATTTCACGGCATCTCACTCAAGCATTTGATCGAGAAGCATGGCACTCCCTTTCGATTCATCTACTTGCCCAAAATTGGCGATCAGATAAAAAAAGCGCGCAACTTGTTTAACCGAGCAATTAAGAAGCACGGTTACCGAGGGGATTATCACTACTGCTACTGCACCAAATGCAACCACTTCTCCCATGTAATTTCTGAAGCGCTGAAGCACAATGTGCACTTGGAAACTTCTTCTGCATTTGACATAGATCTTATCCTGAATCTGCATGCAGAGGGGAAGATCGACAAGGACAGGATCATCGTAAACAATGGTTATAAAACCGAGGAATACCTGACCAAGATTGTCGGACTCATGGCAGGTGGGTTCAAAAACGTGATGGTTGTACTCGACAGTAAGTCAGAGCTGGAACGCTTGGTGGGCATAGCCAAGCAACTCAACTTAAAGCAGCGCATCAAAATCGGTATGCGGATGGCGATCAACGAGGAGCCACAGAGTGCCTATTACACTTCAAGGCTTGGTATTCGCCCAGCGGATATGATCGACTTCTACCACACGCATATCAAGGACAACGAATTCGTTGAATTCAAGATGCTCCACTTCTTCGTGGATTCGGGCATCAAAGACAGCTTGTACTACTGGGGTGAATTTCAGAAGGCGCTCAAGTTGTACATCGACCTTAAGAAGGATTGTAAAAACCTGGATTCCTTCAACTTGGGTGGTGGCTTTCCAATCCGAAACAATTTGGGCTTTGAGTACGATTACAATTACATCATCAATGAAATTGTAAAGAACATCAAGGAAACTTGTGATGCAGAGAAAGTGCGTGAGCCACACATTTTCACAGAGTTTGGAAAGTATACCGTCGGTGAAAGCGGCGCCATCATATTCAAAGTACTGGAGCAAAAACTGCAGAACGATACCGAAAGCTGGTACATCATCAACAACAGCTTGATGAACACCATTCCCGACGCATGGTCAATCCACGAAAAATTCATTCTTCTTCCGATCAATAAATGGAGCAATGAATACCGCAGGGCCAACATTGGGGGCATCAGCTGTGATCATTCCGACTACTACAATTCAGAGGACTTTAACCAAGAGGTTTTGCTTCCCACCTATCCTGAAGACGATCCTGAACCGCTCTACCTAGGTTTTTTCCATACAGGAGCCTATCAGGATGCCATCAGTGGATACGGCGGAATCAAGCATTGCCTCATCCCATCCCCAAAACATGTCATCATCGATCGAGATGACAAAGGCAACATCATTGACTACGTTTATCGAAACGAGCAATCTGCCGATGATATGTTTCGATTATTGGGCTATTCTCAAGACAACGCATGACTAACTACGCAGGTATTGCAGAAGAACTCTGCACATTAAACAACGCAGCCATTTTGCTGCAATCGATTCCCTACGACGGTACAAGTACCTGGGGCAAAGGTGCCGACAGAGGCTTTGAGGCCTTTCTAGACGCTTCCGAGAACATGGAGTTGTACGACATAGAAACGCGCAGCGAAGTGTACCACAAGGGCGTGCACATCCTTCCTGCCATCACTGAAGATGATTCAGCAGAAGCGATGTTTCATGCAGTGTATGAGAAAACAAGGGAATTGCTTGATTCAGCAGGCAAGTTCTTGACCTTCTTTGGTGGGGAGCACAGCGTGAGCATTGGCATAATCAAAGCCTTTTACGAGCGACACGAAAACATGTCTGTGCTGCAGCTCGATGCACATGCTGACTTGCGCCCTCATTACCACGGTACTCCCTACAACCATGCATGTGCCTTGTACGATGCAAGTAAACACGCCAACCTCATCCAGGTCGGCATCCGAAGCATGGACATCGAGGAAGAAGACCACATGGACCGAACGAAAGTGTATTTCGCTGAAGACATGTACGGCCAGACCGATTGGATGGACGCGTCCATAGCTCAGATGACAGACGATGTCTACATCACGATTGATCTCGACGTCTTTGATGGCTCTATCATGCCGTCTACCGGCACACCTGAACCAGGCGGCATAGACTGGAATACTATGATCCGCTACTTGCGAAAAGTATTCGACCAAAAGAACGTGGTGGGCTTTGACATCGTGGAGCTGGCCCCTATCGATGGCTTCAAGGCGCCCCAATTCTTAGCTGCCAAATTGTACTATAAAATGCTGAGCTACAAATTCTTAAACGCATGAGCAACAAAGGACCCATCAGTGGATTCATAGAGAATCATTACAAGCACTTCAACGCAGCCGCATTAGTAGATGCGGCAAAGGGCTATGAAAAACACCTAAACGACGGCAAGAAGATGCTGGTAAGCCTTGCTGGAGCCATGAGCACTGCCGAGTTGGGAAGATCGTTTGCTGAAATGATCCGTCAGGACAAAGTGCATTTGATTTCATGTACAGGGGCTAACCTGGAAGAGGACTTAATGAATTTGGTGGCGCACAGTCATTACGAACGTGTACCTCATTATCGTGACCTAACCCCAAAGGAAGAATGGGCTTTGCTCGAGCGTGGGCTGAATCGGGTTACGGACACCTGTATTCCAGAAGAAGAAGCATTCAGAAGATTGCAACAGCACGTGTTTGAGATTTGGAAAGAAGCCGAAGAAAACGGCGAACGATACTTCCCGCATGAGTTCATGTACAAGATGATAAAGAGCGGTGTATTAGAGCAATACTATGAGATTCCCCCAGAAAACAGCTGGATGCTCGCTGCTGCCGAAAAGAACATTCCAATCGTCGTCCCTGGATGGGAAGACAGCACCATGGGCAATATTTTCGCCTCTTACTGCATTAAGGGAGAATTGAAGGCATCCACTATGAAGTCAGGGATTGAATACATGATGTGGTTGGCAGATTACTACAGCAAGAATGCAGGCACCGAGGGCATCGGATTCTTCCAAATAGGTGGAGGTATCGCGGGAGACTTCCCTATTTGTGTTGTGCCCATGCTCTATCAAGACATGGAGATGCACGACATCCCATTTTGGAGTTACTTCTGCCAAATCAGTGATTCCACCACCAGTTATGGCTCTTACTCAGGGGCCGTTCCAAATGAAAAGATAACATGGGGGAAACTGGACATTGACACGCCCAAGTACATTGTGGAAAGCGATGCAACCATCGTTGCACCTCTGATCTTTGCCTACTTATTGGGTTGGTAAGGCCATGACGCAACGTTTCCTTCCACAAGGAAAAGCTTAAATCACTTCTCCTCGTTATAGAAGACCTTGTAGAACTTCATCCCCTTCTCTGCATCGTAGCCTTGTTCGATATTATCAGGACTTCCATGCACATAGATATGGAAGTTCTTGTCCAATTTTAGCACGCTCTTGAAGAACTTCTTTCCTTGCTTCACGGCGCTCTTTGAGCTATCGAAGTGATCTTCTATTTCAATGTTGTTTTCCGTTTCATAGCGCTCTTTATACGCGTTGAACGTCTGGATCACCTCTGGCTGATCCAGCACGGTCTGCGTAAACTCTTCCGTATCGATGGCGTCGTTTTCGGTGAAATACCCTGAGGAACGATTCATCATTTGAATTTGCATCGTCCGATCCACATCGAAGGCCTGCGGCATTTCATCCATGACGAATGAACGCGTTAACTCCATGTAATCGCGCGTTTTCGTGAATTCAGTGCTGATGACTTCCACGCCTAAGAAGTCGTCTTTCCAATAGGCGGCTTCGTCTCCTTTGCTCACTGCATCGTGAATCAAAACGCGGTACCCCTCTTCCCCCTTTGTATTAAATATGACGCACCCTTTATCGAGCTTCTTGATGTCAATTCCCTTCTCAATTGAGAGGTCGAAATTGGTTGATTGTGGTTGGATGTTCAGAAATAGGCTTTTCTGTTCGCTCTTGAACAGACCAAGTGCATCCACTTCTTCTCCGTCGATGACGGCACCTTCGAAGAAAACGACATAAAACTCTCCACCCTTTACCTTGGGGTGGATCGAATGGGCATACAAATGCTTGGCGAGGCGCTGAGACGCCTCTATGAAATTTATAGACGTAAAGAACAGCTCATGGACGAAACTGTAGGCCTCATTCAACTCCAAATCAGTATGATGGGTGAAGGTGCAATATTCCTCTTGCTGAAACGACTTGAGGAAATACGTTATCAGGATTCCCTCTTCTTCCACTGCAAGCGATCGCAAATGGTCTTCGCTGAGTGTCAATTTTTCCTCGTGGGCCTTGTTACCTACTTTGTGGATGGCGATCTTTTTAATGGAAACGGCTGAAAGGTCGTGCATGGTTTATGGTCTGAGTGAAGGTGCACGAATCTAAGCATTGGTCTCAATTCTGAATGCAGATCAAGTCAAAAGGATCTGCTCCAAAATATCACCGGCAAAAAAGGCCAGCAAGGCTGCCAGTGCACCCAATCCCAATGTTTCCAACACACCTTGAACGCGACTGGTTTTGGTGACAAAGCTCTTCATCCAACCAATAGCTACAAAGGCCAATGCCGTCAAGAGCGATGAGATCAGGAATCTGTCCATTTCCACTTCCCACGCCATAGCATACACGTATGTAAGCAGCGGAATCACTCCGAACGTTATAAAGCTGACGAATGTGCTCAAGCCGATCAGCGAGGAAGCCTTCTTCTCTTCGATCATCTCTAATTCATGCTTCATCATCACATCCACCCAACGATCCTCATTTTCCGTAATCTTCAGGACCACATCTTCCAAGAGTTTTCCTTCAAAGCCCAAATCGGTAAAAATTTCGCGCACTTCTTCGATTTCATCCTCGGGCACTTCCTCAATCTCACGGTATTCTTTGCGCTTTTCCTTGTGATAGCGTTGCTTCTCACTTTTGCTGCTGAGGTAGGCTCCTACCGACATCGAAAAACCGTCAGCAATAAGGTTGGCAAATCCTAATATGATTACAATAGAACTGGAAAGCCCTGCTCCTTCCGCCCCCGCAACTACAGCGAAGGTGGTTACGCATCCATCGATGCCTCCGTATACTATTTCACCGAGGTGGTCATTGATCCATCTACTGAAGCGATTCATCGCTGAATGCGTTTCAATTGGTACGAAAGGTTTGCCTCGTTCGGGCTCTCCTTGCTCATCAATGAAATGGTGATCGAAGAATCAGAATCATACCTATAGCGGATGATGGATGGGAAATCATGCTCCTCATTTTGGAATTCATAAACACCATCCTTTTCCCCTTTAAAAGCAAACATGAAAGGCCCATCTCCATTGACGATGGCGGCATAGCCCGGAATGCCGTTATATTCATCGAGGAATAGGTCTTCCACCAAAAGGGTGTCACCACCCTTAATTTCGAACGCTTGTCCCTCAAAACGCGTCTTATTCCAAATCCATTGCTCTATCAATTCAGTGCCCTCGTTGGAGCCTTCCCATTTCCCTGAGAGCCAGCGAAATTGATTACGAAAAGCATTGTCTTTCTCGCTGCAGCCTAAGCCTAACAATGAGGTCATGAAAACGACGAGCAGTATGTTCAACGGTTTTGACATTCAATCAAAACTAATCAATCCACTCGATCTCAAGTAGCCAAGTATCTTCGCACAAGAATGGAAAACATGCGCATTGTATTCTTTGGAACGCCTGATTTTGCGGTGGCTAGCTTGGAAGCCCTGCTCAGGACGTCGCACGAGGTTGTAGCAGTTGTTACGGCACCTGACAAACCCGCAGGGAGAGGACAGAAAGAAAGTCCATCTCCGGTCAAAGAGTGTGCGTTACAGCATGGACTTAAGATCCTCCAGCCTACGAATTTGAAGTCCGATGATTTTGTCGATGCCCTTCGAAAGTGCCATGCTGATGTTCAAATCGTAGTCGCCTTTCGCATGCTTCCTGAAGTCGTTTGGGACATGCCTACATTAGGTACCTACAATGTGCACGGTTCTCTTCTCCCCGACTATCGTGGAGCCGCACCGATCAACTGGGCCATCATCAACGGTGAGCGTGAAACAGGAGTGACAACCTTTAAGCTACAGCACCAAATCGACACTGGCAACCTGCTGCTGCAGAGGGCCACAGCCATTGGCCCAGATGAAAACGCAGGTGATGTGTACATGCGGCTTATGGACTTGGGGGCTGAACTACTGGTAGAGTCTATTGAGCTTATTGCCAGAGACGAAGTAAATTTAACACCTCAGCCCAGTCAGGTATTCAAGCACGCACCCAAGATTCATAAGGAGGATTGCAAGATCAATTGGAACCTTCCAGCTCAACGCGTACACGACTTCATACGGGGAATGAACCCTTTCCCCGGCGCGTTTACCCTGGTTAAGAACGAAGACGGCCTAGAGCCTTGGAAGATTGGAAAGACGAAGATGACTGGCTTCTTTTCAAACGCCCCAGGACAGTTCAGATCCGAAGGAGCTCAACTCTTTATTGGGACGGGCGACAAAGAGCTCGAGGTTCTCCTCATCCAGCCTCCTGGAAAGAAAAAGTTGAGCGCAGTTGAGTTTTTGAACGGTTACCGCGGGAACGCCTCCTCCCTCCTTTGCCAATAAAAAAGCCCTCCCAGACGGGAAGGCTTCACATGTTATTTCTATGAGGGTCACTGCTTCACTACCTTGCTAACCTTCCCCTTGTCATTTTGTTGTACCGAGATGAAGTAAATACCAGACGCTTGATCTGTTAGGTCAATTCTAGTCAAGAGTCCCTCCGCCCCCATCTTCAAAGTCTTCTCCATCACCTTTCCGCCATCGGCGTCCAAGACGGTGATTTGAACATCATCCAGTTGCTTCCACTTTCTGAAAACAAAGAGGTGCAACTTCAATCCGTGCGCATCACCCCCATGACGTTCCCTCACCGTGATGAATACTCAGAAACCGTAGGTTATAGCATCGCCACCAACGGCGCCTCGCTCGTGTACATACCCGACATTGACAAATGGGAACACTGGAGCCATTCCATCGTAGACCTTGTTAAGTCGTCTACCTATGTCCTGCTCGACGGAACTTTTTTTGATGGCGATGAATTACCGGGCAGGAATATGATAGAGATCCCACACCCTTCGTGACCGAATCGATCTCGGCCCTCTCACCCTTGGAAAGTCAGGATAAGGAGAAGGTGCATTTCATTCACCTCAACCACACCAATCCACTCTTCATTCCGCACAGTGAAGCGAGCAATCGAATAAAAAAAGAGGGCATGCACATAACCAAACGTGGTGACACCTTTCAACTCTGATCTGCATCAGATGATCTGAAAGCCGTATATTATCGACCGAATCACCTGACAAATCTGTTACCCTAACGAATGCTCCAAGACCTTAAAAAATATTGGAAGAATGATCTAGTTGCGGCCATCAGTGTCTCGCTGGTCGCCCTTCCATTAGGGTTGGGAATCGCCATTGCATCGGAAGCGCCGCCCATTTCTGGACTCATTTCAGCCATTGTCGGCGGATTGGTAACCACCTTCATCCGGGGCAGTAAATTGGCCATCAACGGCCCAGGTGCTGGGGCCATTGTAGTGATCCTGACAGGTAATCATATGCTTGCAGATCCTGGTCAGAGTGGGTTTCCATACGTCCTTGCCGCCATTTGCATCGCTGGTGCCCTCCAGGTGGTCATGGGCTTGCTGAAACTAGGCAGGCTTGGCGAAGTAGTACCTAGTTCGGTCGTACACGGAATGTTGGCAGCGATTGGAGTGATTATTTTGGTCAAACAACTGCACGTCGGCCTCGGCCACCACAGCACTGCAGACTCCGCTATGGACAGCATCTTTGAATTGCCCGTCTCCATCTTCAACCTACACCCCTTGATTACATTGGTGACGCTTACCGGATTGGCCATTGCCATTATACATCCGCGCATCAAGAACAAGCTGATTCACTTCATTCCTTCTTCGGTCTGGATATTGGTCATCACCATACCGCTGGTGTTCATCTACCGGAACTGGATCACAGACCTCTTGGGCATCACCTCCTCTGCGCTCAGCTATCCCGAAAGCCAACTGATCTCCTTCCCTTCTGACCTCTGGTCTGGGCTGCT
>Ga0055584_100000317_pt1 | contig 45382 bp, 42 predicted proteins | sample OSDHelmetaG_FD_58716 | JGI IMG/M metagenome (GOLD analysis project Ga0055584, IMG submission 58716) | Pelagic marine sediment microbial communities from the LTER site Helgoland, North Sea, for post-phytoplankton bloom and carbon turnover... | ecosystem: Environmental > Aquatic > Marine >...
AAGCCGGTATTTTTTGCTTTAGCTCCTTTACCCAACTATTTTGCAACCGGAAAAATTTGGAGTTCGGGCGAAGCCTTGACCTATACGACCATGATATCAAAGGACGCATTACCAAAAGATGCGGGTATGGATGGCCCGAAGGAGATTCCTCTAATAGCCTTCGGTACTCCTCCGTATTCAATAACTTTCTTTGAGAAAAAGTTTAACCTCAAGCCAGTTTCATCACCCGCTAATCTAAGAGATTGGTCGCTCTTTCGAGCCACTCCGAAAACGGAGTGATACCACACAAAGATAGTAAGTGCAGAAATGGCAAGTTTTGCCGGAATATAATTATGCGAAAAAAATCGAGCGAGATTCGGGTTTGCTCATTAAACAGTTTGTTCCAAGTATCCAATCCCTTCTTTAATTCTTGAAGGCCCAAAAGTTCTTTTCTCTTCTCAAACCCCTACTCGTTTGGTCTATTGTTTTGCCGATCGTCATCGAGTTAATCTTACATTGGACTCTCAATGATCTACCCAACAAACTACTGAATCATACCACCGGTCCCATTCAACGCCTTGGTCAATATTCAAAAGAAAAAGTTATGCCAAGTAATTACATTGCTATGCTAGGTGACAGTAATGTGTACGGTTTTGGTCCATGGTTATACGACAATTCATGGAGCATGGGACAACCGAATTTTGCCACGCATCATCTTTTAAACGAAAATCTTGGTCGAGACATAATGGCTTTTGGCTATCCGGGATACGGAACTCTGGGATCGTGCTTAAGCATGGTCTCAGAGAGGGGAATGTTTGACCGCTCTTGGATTTGGCAGAATGTAGAGTATCCTAGGCATATATTAGTTGTTTTTTACGAGGGAAACGACCTCATTAACAACCTTCACGAAATCGAACAGCGTGGATTCAACATTTCTCTTCCACTCGCCGAAGACAGCAAGACAGAGATTAACCAAATAATAGTTAAAGAGTCTGAAAAACTGCGTAGCAGTTGGTCTGTCCTCGACCACTCAGCGAGTTGGAATATTTTTGTAGGACTAACTGAAAACTATCTGCACGAAGACAAGGCGACCGAAGAACAAACCACCTCCGTTTCAGTTGAAATTCCTAGTTATAATCCCCCGCAGGAATCCGTCGAAGAAAATGTTGCTCTAATTAACGGAAACCGGGTTTCTCTTGGCTACTGCGAAGGACCTGCCTTACACCTTAGCGTTGAGGAAATTAATCTTGCCTTGGAAACAGCAAAACAGTCACTCGCTTTCCTTAGAAAATGTTTTTCGAAAAGTAAAATTGATTTGCTATATTTGCCTTCCTCCTTGTCAATTTATGAGTTCAAGAATTGTGCTCTTCGTCCAGCACCATTAAAAATAAAGGGAGAAACCAGGAACGAAGTTTTTTATCCCGCAGATGCATCAAAGAAGAATGAGTGGCTTCGCCTAGAGCTTTCTTCTTTATCCAATTCATTGGGTCTCGGATTCATCGATACAACGCCTTTTTTGAAGGAAAAAGCTCGCTTGCATTTATTGCATGGACCACGGGACCCAATCCACTTGAATCGCAAAGGGTATGAGTTTTTTTCTGAGGCCATAATCCAGCAACTAGAAACTAATTTTTGATTCGCGGCACTTCAGCATGTCGTCAGATAAATGTAATTGCTGTCGCAAAGGAGGTAATACAATACAATTTCATTTCAAGTGAGACACGAGAACATTGACTTGAGCAATCTTGCCCGAATTGCTCGAATTGTATAATCATAAATAATGTTTAAAGGTAAAACAAAAGGCATAATTACAATTTGCGTAATAAGCTATCTTTTGTACGGAATATTATTCCTCGGAGTAATTCTACATACTTCTGATCAACCTGTCTTTCTTGGAAAATACTCAAGCAAGTATTTGTTGTTCTTAGGATTATCTACTGGGATTCTCATCCCATGGCATTATTTCACCAAGTTCCTTTGCTCGACTTCTATTATATCATCTCCCTTAAAAAAATATGAGTTTAAACCCAAGCACAAGATCCTCTCAGTAGCATGCCAGCTTTTTTTAGCTTTTCTCCTTGCAGAGCTTTACTTAAGAAGCGAACAATCCGAACCGAACAAAGAGTACCTCAAAGGCTTCGACCCTTTTTTACAAAATAAGTTAGTCCCCGATGTAAAGTTCGGAATTAACAGTTATGGATTCCGTGGTGAGGAAATACATAAAGTTAAACCCAACAATACGAAAAGAATTTTTCTCTTAGGAGGATCTACCGTTCTATCTGCCCGTGTTGAATTCGAAAAAAGCCATGCCCGCATTTTGGAGAACTCGCTACGTGAATCGATCAGTTCAATGGAAATTGAAGTACTTAATGCCGGAAATCATTGGCATACATCTAAGCACTCAATCATTAAATATCTCTTTAAAGTTAGGAATTTTGACCCAGACTTGATTATAGTTTGGCATGGTATTAATGACCTCGTTCGGTCATTTGCTTCCCAGCAATTTTCATATGGAAAATACCAAGAAGATTATTCTCATTTTTACGGAGCTCTTTCAGGCGTTTTCCACGGACATGTGAGCCATTACAAAACAAAGCCTATCATCGAGTTCGAATCTATATTAATTAACCGAATCAGTAAGCAGAGAGTATTATTTAAGGATTTGATTACGGGTCCAGCTGAAACCAAGATCGAGTATATTAAATGTCCTAATTTCCCAAGTTTGATTCCTTTTGAAAAAAATATGAGAAGCCTAGTTCACCTAGCAAAATCGGATGGTGTCGAAATAATCCTAGCGACTCAACCCAACATGTTTAAGGAAAATTTAACTCAAGAGGAAAAGGACATGCTTTTTTTTGCAAAAACCTTTTGCACCAATCAATCTAATCAGGCCCCTGACTTGAATTCTATGATTAATGGTATGAATTTATTTAACTCCAAAATTCGTCAGATATGCAAGGAAGAGAATATCGGTCTGATTGACCTTGAGAAAAAAGTATCCAAGAAAGCTCAATTCTTCTGCGACGATGTCCATTACACTGAAGATGGAAACAAGCTTATTGCATTAACTCTAAAGGATTTCATATTAAGTAATCAGAGCTTCTGATATAATTTAGGCAAAAATAGTAAAGTTTGAAATCAATTCGAAACATCTTAGGTATTTCAGCATATTATCACGATAGTGCTGCTTGTCTCTTGCAAGACGGCGAAGTATCCGCAGCAGTTCAAGAAGAGCGATTTTCTAGAATCAAGCACGATTCTTCCTTTCCAAATCAGTCAATTGAATATTGCTTAAAAGCGGGTGATATTTCCATTGAAGACCTTGATCATGTTGTTTTCTATGAAAAGCCCTATCTTAAGTTCGACAGGCTACTGGAAACATATCTCTCTTTTGCCCCTTCCGGACTTCGTTCATTTGTAGCTGCAATGCCCCAGTGGCTGAAGGAAAAATTGCATCTCCCAAGGGAAATAAGACGCGAGCTCGGAAAGTCTTACCAAAAACCAATTGCCTTCCTTTCGCATCATGAATCTCATGCCGCCAGTGCTTTCTATCCTAGCCCTTTTGAGAATGCTGCAATCCTAACGATGGATGGAGTGGGAGAATGGGAAACCGCGACTATCGGAGTGGGCACTGGTAACCAAATTGAATTACTGAAATCTCTGAAATTCCCGCATTCCTTAGGCTTACTTTATAGTGCATTTACTTACTTTTCAGGATTCAGAGTAAACTCGGGTGAGTATAAACTTATGGGTTTGGCCCCTTATGGCAAACCTGTCTACAAGCAATTGATTCTGGATGAACTTATAGATTTAAAGGAGGACGGCTCCTTTTCGATGAACCTCGATTTTTTCAATTACTGTCAGGGTTTGACCATGACAAACCATAAGTTTTCAAAATTATTCGGCGGACCTGCCAGAAAGCCAGAAATGGAGATTACTGAGCGAGAAATGAACTTGGCTGCTTCCATTCAGGTTGTCACGGAAGAAGTCGTTTTGAGAATGGCCACCTTCGCAAGAGAGACGAGCGGTCAAAAAAATCTCTGTCTTGCTGGTGGTGTTGCCTTGAATTGCGTAGCTAATGGAAAGTTGATTGAAAAAGGAATTTTCGAACGCATCTGGATTCAGCCGGCAGCTGGAGATGCAGGTGGAGCATTAGGAGCAGCTTTATTCGTTCACCACCAGTTACTCGAAAAGAAGAGGATTCCAAGTGAAAGTGATTCCATGTCAGGATCGTATCTTGGCCCAAGTTGCAAAAATGAAACAATCAAGGATTTTCTTGAAGAGAGTGGAGTACCTTATCATTTCTTTAATAAAGAGGAGGATTTACTTAATGAAGTTGCGTCCGAAATTTCTAAGGACAAAATAGTCGGCTGGTTTCAAGGACGTATGGAATTTGGTCCTCGGGCCCTAGGAAACCGAAGTATTATCGGAGACGCTCGGAGTGAAAAGATGCAGTCCAAGATGAACCTAAGCATCAAATACAGGGAATCTTTTCGTCCCTTTGCACCCTCAGTCCTTGCCGAAGATGCCCAATCTTATTTCCAACTTAAGGGAGATTCTCCCTACATGCTTGTCGTAGCACCAGTAAAAGACGACTTAGCCTGCCATTTATCGGAAGATGAAAAGAATATGATGGCTTCCGACCCGGACCTTCTCAAACGAGTAAAAGTAAAACGGTCTTCACTTCCGGCCATAACTCATGTGGATATGTCAGCCAGAGTCCAAACCGTAAGTGAATCCAGAAATAAAAGATACTACCGACTCATCCGTAAATTTAAGGAATTGACTGGTTCAGGAATCATAGTGAACACCAGTTTCAATATTAGGGGGGAACCGATCGTCTGCTCACCCGAAGATGCCTATCGCTGCTTTATGTCGACTGAAATGGATATACTAGTCATTGAAGATTTTGTTCTATACAAAGGCGAACAGCCTGAGAAAGATAATGATTTAAAAGAGAAGTACATGGCCAGTTTCTCACTAGACTAGAAATTGCGCCGAAAAAAATCATGAAAAAAACTCCTGCTCTAAAAAACCAAGACAGAAAAGCCATTGCCAAGAAACTTTTGTTTTTTTCTCCTATACTCGGACTTGTTTGGACATCTATTCTTTTCTTTACAGGTGTGCATGAAACGTGGAGTTGGTTTCTATGGACTTCGATTTCAATTACCGGGTGCTCGATTGGTCTCTTGGGATTTTTTTCCATTACTCTTGGCAATCTGATTTGCTCGGTTTGGTTTATCCTACTGACATTCATCGATAAGCTGATCATTTGGACAGTCTTACCGATTTTTTTCTATCTCGTTTTATCCCCTTACTCTTTTCTTATTCGGATGTTTAGAAAAAATAGTTTTCAAGAGGTAAAAAAAAGCAAACTAAGCTATTGGCATGATGCCGAGTCGGCTAAAACAGCAGAAAGGTACTTAAGACAATTTTAAAAAAGTTCAGCACACTAATGATTTCAAAAAAAAACATTTTAAAGCTAACAGTTTCAATTTTGATATTCCTTAGTTGTGGTGAATTTCTCAGCTATGCTTATTACTTTCACAAGAATTCACGATCAGATTTTGGTTGGGAAAAAATATTAAATAAATTCGACTACTTGCTATTTCAGAAGAAAAATCTCTCCTTTCAGCTCAAAAATGAAAATATAGGCGATGAAATTATATGGAAAAGTTTGTATGACGAAAAAGAGGTTTTTCTTCATTGTTTAAAGACTGAATACAGAAAAAAATTCAATGAATTCCACCAACTGACTAAAAAGCATGAATCTGATCTGCTTCTCATTTACATTCCGCAAACCAAACCGAACTCGTACTACAGTCCATCCGAGGAAATTTGTCGGAACTTCTTTAAAAGTATTTCGCAAGAATACAACTGCACATACTTGGACCTCACCTCCAAATTTAGAAATTTCGACTATGACCACATTACTCTTTCTCCTGAAGACAATCACCTTTGCAGATACGGCAACTACTTGGTAGCAGAAGAGGTTTCCAAGTTCCTGAACAACCAACCATCTGATTTTCCCCAAAATAACAAAAAAGCAAAATCTTATCCTAGTGACTTGGGGAATTTTGGCTATTGGAGTGGTTCATACAAAAAGTCACACTTCAATTATGCACGATATGACATATCTATAAACAACATAGGAATAAGAGGTAATCATGACCTCATCTCACCCAAAACGAAGTGCAGGGTAGCCTGCATCGGGGACTCTTTCACATTCGGACATGGAGTATTAAACGAGCATACATACCCACACATCTTGGGTAATCTTAACACGCAATTTGAAATACTGAATTTCGGAATCCCAGGCACTTCCATAGTAAGTCAGTTTATGATGCTTAAAAACTCCAAAGACCTACAAATTGATTATGTCATTTTACAAGTTGGAGACAATGACTTGAAGGACTTGATGACTCATCATCAAGAAATTTTTTCGGTCATCAAACCAGTTGCTAGAACTCAACAAGAAACCACTTTCCTAGAAAAAATAGGCAAACTATAAATTCTTAATTTATGAAACCTGATCACAAAAAATCATTCTCTGCAATCAGTGAGGAGAAAAAAAACGAAGGATTCTTGAAAGAATTCTATCTTTTGCTCTCGCACAACAAGAAATGGTGGATAACCCCGATCATAATGATCCTACTTATTTTCGGGATGCTAATTATCTTAGGAGGATCCACCTACGCACCTTTTATCTACACTCTATTTTAGAAAACTAGAAAGATAGGAAGCTCATTGAAAATACTAATTACAGGAAGTTGCGGATTTGCCGGTATTAACATTTGTAAATCGTTATTGCTGGCGCGCTCTAAGTTGGAAATAACAGGCTTAGACAATCTTTCCAGAAAGGGTAGCGAGCATAATGTTAGCAAGCTACAAGAGCTTGGCGTTAGCCTCTTAAGGAAAGACATAAGAAACGCTTCTGATATAGAAGGGTTGGAGAGATTCGACTGGATCATAGACTGTTCTGCCAATCCTTCGGTATTAGCTGGTATCAACGGTGAATCCTCGAGCAGACAATTGATCGAGCATAACCTACTCGGGACAATTAATCTTCTTGAATACTGCAAGCTTCATCGAACGGGCTTGATTTTGCTTAGTACAAGCCGAGTGTACTCGGCCAACAGCCTAGCTGACATACCCATCGAGGAAAATAAAGATCATTTTAAGATCGGTTCCGCACGGGAGCTACCAGGTCTTTCTGGCAAAGGAATAAATGAGGACTTTCCAACCTCACCACCGTTATCGTTGTACGGAACGTCCAAATTATCATCTGAAAATCTCGCCTTGGAGTATGGAGAGAATTTTGATTTCCCAGTATGGATAAACCGCTGCGGAGTGATGGCTGGTGCGGGTCAATTTGGAAAAGCCGAGCAGGGAATCTTTTCCTTCTGGATTCATTCCTTTCGTGAAAAAAAACCGCTTAAGTACATTGGATTTGGCGGCTCAGGGTTTCAGGTTAGAGATGTGATGCACCCTAAAGATTTAGAACCTCTGCTTTGGAAACAAATGCAATTCCCCGAGAAGGAGGTTCCCAGGATTATAAACTTGGGGGGAGGTATTGAGCAGTCGATGTCCCTCAAGCAATTGAGCCAGTGGTGTGAAGATCGTTTTGGACTCAATGAGGTTGCTTCGTCAAAGGAAGAACGTCCTATGGATGCACCTTGGATCGTTATGGACTCTTCACTGAGCCAAAGAATGTGGAATTGTACCCCTGTAACTAGGATTGAATATATTTTGGATGAAGTTGCCATTCACGCGGAAAAAAACCCAAATTGGCTCAATTTATCTTCTTGAAAAAGAAAAGTGCAGATTGAATTATAAAAATCTGATAGCGAGCTTGCCTGGGTTCTGGTGCCTGTTTGAAGCCTTGGAACTAAGTCTTCTTAGAAGCAAGGTGCCGACCTGGTTCGGTCTTTATTCCACACCCAAGACCATTGCTATCCTACTACTTTTGACTGCAGCTTACATAACTTTGCGCTTCATCTCTCCAATAATATCCTCAAAATTGGATGAGATTCCGCTTAAAGAAAAGCTGAACAACTTTTCTTTCTATAAAACTTTCTTTTTTTTGTTTATTTTCTTCAGAGTGACCCTTTTTAATGTCCCATGTACTGTGGGTGAAGATGTCGCCAAGCAAGTATTGACAACTAGGCAATGGATTGAAGGGGAATCCTCATCGCCTAACAGGTTGTCTTCTCCACAGAGTAAGGACTTGTCCGCAACTGAATCAAATTGGATTTTACGACCGCCTGGAGCTTCTTGGATACCTTTGCCTGGTTTGCTTTTAGGCTTTTCTCTTGGACACTCAATTCAATTCTCTTTGTTCTTATTGAGCATGGCCTTTGGAGCAGGTTGGTTAAAGCTAGCTCAAGTACTTTCTCTTTCTAGGACATCCCTTCAATTGCTTGCCTTTGTATTGGCAATTACAGCTTCAGTGGGATCTCTATCATTATCCACTGCATCTGCTTTTACCACAGCAACTTTTCCGTGGTTATTGGTATGGTCGCTACATCTGAGCGAGCAATGGAATCTACCTGCCCGCAATTTAAAGATTCATTTACTCTCTATGTTATTTTTCCTAACCATCGGAATTCATGCTTTTTTCAAGCTGTCCACTTTACTTACTGTCTCAGCAATTGCACTAACTCCGTTTCTCTTTCACTTTACACAATCCAAGAGAATACAAACCATAACCTGTGGAAGGGCAATTGCAGGAATACTTTTGTTTATTCTCCCCTATTTTTTGGTCAACGAACTCAATCAAAACTTTACGGGGATTAGCTCTGACAAACTATATTCAAAACAGGATTATAACGCGCAGCATGAGTTGTGGGGAACACATTTTACGGAAAGTACGCAGGGGGGAATGCTGGCAACTAGCCTTCTTGCATCCACTGGTTACGCTACACCCGCTCAAAGCTTTGCTCATGGATTCAGAGACCTTTTGATGCAATTTGAGAATTACAACTCGATATTGTATTCTCATCGAATCAATCCTCGCATACTAGGTTGCTGCATCTTTGCGATTCCCTTCACCTTAATCCTTTTTATGGGATTGTGGAAGATAAGGTCCTTTGTTCCGAATAAGCAAATTATACTTTTCTCCACACTTTTCATTGTGCCTTTTATCGGCTTTGCCGCAGTTTCCTACCATCATGGATACAATTACTTGATTTATCCATCTTATACCAAGGAATTTGCCATGATCTTTTTAGTTTTCGGATTAAGCTATGTCGTGAGAAGCAACAAGATCATCAAGCATCAATTTATTGGAAATTTATTAGTGGCTTTTTTCCTAGCACTGCCAATTATTTCATCCTCAAAAGTTTTTTGCAGAACAGTAAAGGACTCTTTCTTTCATTCACTTCCATCCGAATACGAACAACAACAGAACTTAGGAGAGAGCAAGTTTTCAGAGTCTCTTCAACGGATTGAAAATGATTCCAATTCGTCATTGGACATTTGCCTTTTCCTTTGCTCTGGTGACCATGGGGACAACATTTTAAGAACGCCCATGCGCAGTTTAACTCTCCACTTTGCAAAGGGAAATTTGATTCATCTCCCTGACTTTGATACCTCTCGTCCCTTGAACTTGTATTGCCTCGTGGACCCACTCTTGGCGAATGACTCTGCATTCGTACAATCAGTATTGGATAAATTCCCTAACTCCGCACGAACGACCCAACTCGATTCATCGACTTGGAAAGTAGCGTTCGGCGGACTTTGATTAATGACAATGAACAACCTGCTTTCTTCAGAAAATCCTGATATTAGTGTAGTTATCCCGTGTCTGAACGAGGAGGATACTCTGGGAGCATGTTTGTCGAAGCTTCAAACTGTCGCTAGGGATGAAGACTTTGCACTCGAAGTAATCGTTGCCGATAACGGAAGCCAAGACAAATCGATCGAGATTGCGTCAAAATTCAACGCGAGGGTGGTTCAAGTTTCACGCAAAGGATACGGTGCAGCTCTGATGGGAGGAATCGAACAATCTAGGGCACCCTTCGTTTTAATGGCTGATGCCGATGACAGTTATGATTTTCTGGCACTACCTAAATTTTTCCAAAAAACAAAGGAAGGATTTGATTTGATTCAAGGGTGCAGGCTACCAAGAGGGGGCGGGAAAATTAACAAAGGAGCAATGCCATGGTCTCACCGCCACATTGGAAACCCACTTTTCACCTTTTTGGCAAGAAGTTGGTTCGGTTCCCCTATTAATGATGTTTATTGCGGAATGAGAGCCTTCAAGAAGAGTTTCTACGACTCACTCAAAATGAGGTGCACTGGAATGGAGTTTGCTACTGAAATGATCATCAAGGCTGCGAATTCCAACGCAAAGACAGTCGAAGTCCCCATTACTCTGCACAAAGACGGAAGGATTCAGCATCCCCCTCATTTGCGAACTATAAGAGATGGCTGGAAAACCCTTCAATTCTTTCTAATTTGCGCCCCGTCCAAGTTATTTCTTTTTCCTGGTGCAATCATGTGTTTGCTTGGTATCTCGGGCGTAACATTGGGATACTTGGGTTCAACCTTTGGAACTGTAACTTTGGGGGCTCATACCATGTTAGGTTCGTCGCTTTTCATCATTAGTGGCTATCAGGCAGTCTTAATGCATTTGTTGTCGTTGGACCTTTCCCAAAAACTTGGGATGAGAAGCTCGGAGAACAATACGTTTCTCCAGAAACTCATAACGTCTCAAGGCATAAGGATCTGTTTCCTCCTGCTAATATCCGGAGTATTCCTATGGGGGAAAGTCTTCTTCTCTTGGCAATCGACTGAGTTTGGCTCTTTGGATTATGGCACAACCATGAAAATCGTTATTCCGGGAGCAACATTGATATCACTATCTTTTGAAATGCTGATCTTCACTTTTTTTCGATCATGGCTAAAAGTCGAAATTAACAATTAGCTTAATTTCCCTAGATATGATCATTTTTAATGCAGTAAAAACACAAAGAGCTCTCATCTTGGCAACCAGCAGAACAAGTCCTTGAAAGAATCATTAGTTAAGCTTTCCGTCATAATTCCAGCCCGTAATGAGGCTGAAAACCTTCCACAATGTATCAAGGAAATCAAAAAGGCACTCGAAGCTAATTCAATAGATCATGAGATATTAATCATTGATGATGGAAGCACAGACAATACTGTTCAAGTTATCGAAAAATTAAGTGATAACTCTTCTGTTTTAAGATGCATAAGTAATCACGGGGATAATGGATTTGGTCGAGCGGTGCGAATCGGCATGCAAGAATTCAAGGGAGATGCGGTTGCCATTATGATGGCAGATCTCTCGGACTCGGCTAATGACTTGGTCACATATTGGTCAGTCTTGCAAGAAGGGTATGAATGTGCATTCGGGAGCAGATTCATATCAGGGAGTAAAGTTCATGGGTACCCTAAATTTAAATTACTGGCGAATCGCATCGTGAATACGATGATAAAGTATGCCTTTAGAATCGAATTTAATGATACGACTAATGCTTTCAAAATGTATAGAAGAGAAGTGATTGATGGGTGCAAACCTTTCATTTCGCCACATTTCAACTTAACCGTTGAAATCCCACTCAAAGCGATCATTAGGGGATTCTCGTGGAAACAAGTCCCCATATCTTGGAAAAACCGGGTCAAGGGTGTAGCAAAACTCAAGCTAAGAGAAATGGGGTCGCGATATTTTTTCATAATTGCCTACCTTTGGCTGGAGAAATACTTCAGCCGAGGAGATTACCTTCGCAACAAATGACTGATCCAGTTCGTCAGATTTACAAATTACGATTCTCCGGTCAAGAAGAGTACCGCAAAGAGATTTGGAGGATCCTAGTCAAAAACTTTTTTTCAAAATGGATTACAAGAGATTCCAAGGTGCTTGACTTGGGATGCGGTTATGGGGAATTCATCAATAATATCGAAAAATGCGAACGGCACGGGATGGATCTGAATCCAGACTCACTCGACTACTTGGATAAGACAGTTGTTTTTCACGAGCAAGATTGCTCGGAACCGTGGCCGGTTGAACCCGAATCGCTCGACTTAATTTTCACTAGTAATTTCTTTGAGCATTTGCCTGACAAGAGGGCATTGAATCAAACCATAGTCAATGCGAAGGCATCATTGAAAAAGGGCGGGGCAATCATGGCATTGGGACCTAATATTTCCTATCTAAATGGCAGATATTGGGATTTCTGGGATCACCATGTGGCCCTTTCTCACGAGTCTTTGGCCGAACTTTTCGAAATTCATGATCTCAAGATCGAAAAGACAATCGCTCGGTTTTTGCCATACAATATGACCCGGGTGAAGAAACGGCCATTATTTTTGGTCAAAGCCTACCTAAAACTTCCATTCCTTTGGCCTCTCATGGGAAAGCAATTCTTTTTGGTAGCGAAAAAAGTGTGACGAAGTTGACCAGGTATGTTTTCCCTCTCGGATGCCTACTGGCATCAATCGCCTTCACTTACTACTACTTTCTTTATACCAACGAATACCCTCCAGGCAGTTATCAAAAAATTGCAAATTACGAAGCGGACAAAGTTTTCCAGACAAGGCTGCTAATCACAAGCATTGCAAATTTCCTCGAACCGACACTTCCTTTACTCAAATCAAGTTTCCAATGGGTAGTCCCCTACCCGATTGACTACGAAGTGGTTCTTCAACTAATCAATGTCTTTTTTCTTGGAACGTTACTTTTTTTGATACGACCCTTAGCCCAAGTTTTGGGCTTTGAAATCCCTCTTCTTTCTTCCTTCCTAATCCTCGTGCCCCTTGCTTGGAACTATATCTTTGTCAACGGCTTCATCGATGGAGCTGGTTTGTATTATCCATATGACATCCCCTCCCTTACTTTCTTTACCGTCGGAATCATCCTCTTCCTGCAAAAAAAATGGATCTGGTTCTACCCCGTTTTCATCCTTGCCTGCTTAAATCGAGAATCTGCCTGCTTCATTACCTTGGGAGGATTCATCCTGACTTTTCAAATCGGTGAATCAAAATTCGTCGATATCCTTAAATCGAACAGAAGGATGATCTCCCAAGTTATTGCTCAAGCAGGCATTTGGTTGGCTTTACGGCTTATTCTCTCCTATGCCTTCCGTAACAATCCCGGGGAGTTTTTCGAGCAACCGCATTCGATGTTTGATTTCATCGCCAAAATCGGGAGCGGAGAGGCTCATTGGGCAATGAATAACCCAAGGTGGTTTCTTACCCTGTTTGCCGGGGTTTGGGTCGTCCCTTTTCTATATTGGAAAATCCTCAATTCTTCTGCAAAACGATTTCTTTTACTGGGTCTCATCTATCTTGTGGTACTTATTTTCAGATCGAACATGATGGAAACAAGGGTCTTCAACGAATTGAATGTCATTGTGACCGTTTGCGCCCTATGCGCATTTAGTCCCAAGCTAACTTCCGAAACTCCATCAAGTCCTAAATGGCTAATTATTCAAAGAGACTACGGTCAACTCGGCAATCGCCTCCACACGCATGCCAATGCCTTGGCTTGGTGTCTGGAAAACAAAGTCAACTTGATTAACCTAAGCTTCAAAAAATACTCCCAGTTGTTTGCCTTGGACAAGAGCCACACGGTCGAAACCTTCATTGCGCGAAAAAGCAAACTCGCACACCTGCTCCACTTCGAAAGAGTTTGGCAAGTCCTGGACAAAATGACCAGAAGCGACAAATGGTTGAACCGATTGACCAAAATCAAGGTCAGGGAGAAGGATGATTGTGACGCTTTTTCCGAATCAGAACTTGATAATTCTTTCAATTCCGAAAACAAGACCGACGCAATGCTAGTCAGGGCATGGGATTTGCGATTCCCGAATTCGCTCAAGAAACATCAGGCCAAAGTCAGGAAGATTTTGAGCCCGAACGAAAAAGCCAAACTTTCAGCTGATAAAACGATCTCCCTGCTGCGTGAAAAGTATGACTGCGTCGTAGGAGTCCACGCCCGGAGGGGTGACTATAAAGAATACCTCGGGGGAATCCATTTCCACAGTTGGGATTCCTACCGAAACTGGATCATTCAAACGAAAAATCTAATGGAAGGAACCGGCAAAAAAAGAGTGGGATTCCTTCTCTGCTCGGACGATGATGCCACCCCATCGTTTTTTGCTGATTTGCCAGTTCATTTCATGGGAGAAAAATCAGTCATGACAGATCTCCACGCTCTTTCCTTGTGTGATTACAACGTAGGTCCTCCCAGTTCCTTCGGGACCTGGTTATCATGGTACGGCAAAGTGCCTAGGCACATCCTTCAAAAAGGCTTGCCAATTCAATCAGCAAGTCAATTCGTGATCTGCTCGCATTGTTAACCGAAAGCCATGTCCGTTAAAAAGCTCAAATATGCAAAATATTACGCGGGTGTGCTTTTTCGCAATTGGAGAAGCAAAAAGGAATCATTTGCTCAGCATGGAGAGGATTTGCTCATCGAACAATTACTCCCAAAAGTCGAGTCATTCATAGACATTGGAGCCAATGACGGTGTTCTTTTTTCCAATACCTACAAATTCGCAAAAACAGGAGCTCACGGTCTCTGCTTGGAACCTTCCCCGTCTACGTTTTTCAAACTACGCCTCAACCACCTCTTCCATCCCAAAGTCAAATGTGTTCGTGCAGCAGTCTCCAACCGCCCCGGATCATTGCCTTTTATAGAAGATGGCTATGAAGCGGTCCTTTCCCGGGTAGCCGGGCCAGAACATGAAGAGTCAAGCGAACAATCGAACCTAACAGCGACAATCGACGTACCAGCATTTACGCTTGGTCAAATCCTCAGCAAGCACAAGAGTTTTCAGGAAACCGACCTTCTTTCAATAGATGTCGAGGGGCATGAACGTCACATACTCGAAGGCATGAATGACACCTCATTGCGGGCCCGCATTATCATATTGGAAACAGACAAGTCAGATATCGACTCATTAATGCAACTTCCCGCCCTCAAGGCACATCGCCCTTCCTATACGAATGGCATCAATCTGATTTTGACCATGGAAGGTTTTAATCTTCCTTCCATATCTAAAATCCCACCCGGTTTTTCTCCATGTTGAAAATAGGCAAAGGGTTAATTAGAAGATTGGCTTTGCTCCTGGGCTTCGAGTTGAACTCCAAAAGGTTCTCAGAGCTTGCCGATGATCCGTTCGCAATCCTTGCGTTGCTATCAGATCAAGACGATGTCTTGGTCATCGTGGATGGAGGAGCATCAATTGGTGACACCTCGGATAGGTTCGCCTCGTTGTTTCCGAAAGCAAACGTGTATGCCTTTGAGCCATTCGAACACTTCATCAAGCCCCTCCGCCAAAAAGCCAAGGCCAATCATCGCATAAAGGTCTTTCCGTTTGCTCTGGATGAGCAAACCGGTGAAAGAACTCTTCACATCAACGAGTCGGAGGGAACCAACTCTCTTTTGGCGGCTTCCGCAGCGGGGAAGGAAATCTACCCCGATTTATTGAAACAAAAAGGGGAGATAAAAGTTTCTGCAACCAGCTTGGACAAATGGGCTGAAGATCAAAAGATTGATCGCGTCGACATCTTGAAGCTCGATCTTCAAGGAGGCGAACTTGGTGCCCTAAAAGGGGCAACTCGGAAGCTACAAGACAAAAGCATCAAGTTTATTTTGGTGGAAATCTCCTTTGTGTCTCAATACGAAAACCAACCGATTGCGTCTGACATCTTTAAGCATCTGGAGTTTCATGGTTACGGTTTGTTCAACCTGTACCAATGCCTTTACCATAGCGGCCAAATCATCCAAGCCGACGCCATTTTTATCGAGCAATCGATTTTAGCAGAGCTTAGATCGTCAAAACATTCCATTTTCCATCATCGCTCGAGGATTCCCTGCCAGATTGCTGGCAACTCCTGAGTACACTAATGCAAAGGAAAAAAGAACGCAAATCTGGAAAACCATTGGTTTCGGCCCTGATTCCATCCTTCAACTCGGAAGCCACTTTGGAAGCCGTAATCGAATCGATTGAGAATCAAAAGACCAAACCAAGTGAGATCATAGTCATTGACGATTGCTCGAATGATCAGAGCAAAGATATTGCGGTTCGCAAAGGGTGCAGACTCTATTCGCTTGAGAAAAACTCAGGTCGTGGGAAAGTTCGAAATAAAGGTACGACAGAAAGTAAAAGTCCGTTTTTGCTTTTCTGCGATTCCTCCAATGTGATTGATCCCTGCTTCTCCGAGAAGGCTCTTCGTCATTTTGATGGCTCAAGGGTAGCTGCTGTATTCGGTAGAATTAAGAATTCGCCTAGCCTCAAAGGTTCGATTTGCAGATGGAGAGGTCGCCACCTATTCAAAGAGCATGAACAATACAAGAATGAACCTCACGAAGTCTCTTCCCTTATTACCTATGCAATCATGCTTGATCGGGAGGCAGTCAATGCCGTGGGGAATTTCAATCCCGATTTGCGTAAATGCGAAGATCAGGAACTAGGAGATCGATTGATCAAGCATGGATATAAAATCATAGCCGATAATTCTCTATGTGCATATTCAATAAGAAAGGAAACCATATCCAGTCTCTTCTTACGTTATGATCGTTGGAATTCGCACCATAAAGAAAACCATTACGCAATCCCTCGATTTTGGACCAACTTGAAGTGCTCGATCTTGATTTTTGCCAAGCAAGATATCCGCCGCGGCGATTTTTTGTGCGCAGGGCTTTCTCTTCTCATGCCATTTTGGCTTTTATGGCTAAAGGCTTTCCGCAAAAGTAAATCCGACTAAGCACGATATCTTGAATGCCGCAATCGTAGTGCCAATATACAAAAGAATCGAAGCCTTGAGCCCTCAGGAGACTTATCTGATCAAGCAAGTGGAGAAAGTATTCGAATCCAGGTCACTCTTTTTTGCTTCTCCACAATCGCTCTACAAAGAACTGAAGGAATACCATCCTTTCAAGACAATCTGCTTTACCGACGAGTTCTTCAGAGATAAGCTAACCTACAGCAAGCTCCTCTGCACCAAGGAATTCTACGAATCCTTCACTAATTTTGACTACATTCAAATCATACAAACTGACTGCTGGGTTTTTGAGGATCGTCTAGATTATTTCCTTTCCTGCGGTTTTGACTACATAGGAGCTCCATGGATGAAGAACGGTTTCGAGGGTAAACCACTTCCTGAGATTTGGAAGGTTGGAAACGGTGGTTTTTCCCTCCGAAAAGTAGAGACCTTTATTGAAGTCATCGAAAGTATCGAGCAAACAAAGATAGGTCTTACCCCCGTGTTCAAAGACTTGGGCAGCGGATTGTTCCGGAAACTGAAAAACTTCGGGATACGAAACAATTTAAGGCACTACATTAAATCCCCTCCCGGTGAGGATATTTTCTGGTCGATATACATACCAGAAGTCTTCAAGGAAAATAGTTTCAAGATAGCAGATAATGCCTCTGCATCGAGCTATTCTTTTGAAGTTCTCCCCGAATTTCTTTTCGAGAAAATTACATCTAGAGAGTTACCAATGGGATGCCATGCTTGGGAATCAAACGCCCCAGCCTTTTGGAAAAAATATATACCTTTTTCAAGTTGAGCCTAAAATCTATTTTTAGAAATTCCCCCGTACCATGGTTGCTCTTGCTTTTTTTAATTTCCGCAAAGGGTCACCTCGAGATCATAGATACGGAATATTCGGTCCGCACAGCGCTTGCCATCTTGGAGGATGGAAGCATGCTTATCGAACCTGTCGACCCAGCAATTAGGGAGAGAGTCCCCAATATAGAAGAAACCGACAAGGTATACTCTCAATATGGCTTTGGACTTCTAGTTGTTTTTCTACCGGTGGTCCTTGCAGGTAAAGTGATGGCTTTATTCGTTCAAATAGACGAACGAATTCCAATCGACTTCCTACTTTCCTTTTACAATATCCCCTTTGCCATCCTCGGGCTTTGGTTCTTTCGCTCGATCCTGATTCGACTTCAGGCAACACCTGAAAAAGCAAATTTGTCAGTAGTACTTCTGGCAATAACAACGGCCTACTGGAAATATACTATAACCGACTTTTCTGAAATCACCCAAGCCGCCTTTCTACTTGGAGCTTTAAATGCTTTTCTCTCCTCTTCGCGAAGCAAATGGCGTAAAGTTTCCTTTTGGTGCGCCATACTTGTCGCTATGAAGATTGTGTTTGTATTGCTATTGCCGATCTTCGCGGCTTTCGCCTGGATTGAAGAAATTAAGGATAAGGAAACAAAAAGTCGATGCTCACGGCTTTTCGACTTTTGCATATTTCTTGTTCCGGTTGGACTCGTTCTGGCTTCAGCCAATTACTTACGCTTCGGAAATCCCATGGAAACCGGATATGGTTCCGAAGCCAGTTCCTTCTCTTGGGGGTATTTTCAAAGGGATTGGTTCGACTACCTTTTTTCAACGCAAAGAGGAATCATCCCTTTTAATCCCATCCTCTTATTTGCTCTACCCGGTTGGTTTCTTGTTCCCCTTGAGCACCGCAAATTCGCCAAGCTTTGCTTTGGAATTCTTGCAACTTGGTTTTTAACCATGTGCTTTTGGAAAAGCATCCAAGGTGGGTGGTGTTGGGGAAACCGCTTACTCGTCCCGATCCTTCCCATTTTGTTCATCCCTTTTGTATTTGTTCCGGTTAAGTCACTAGCAACAAAAGCTATTCTGCTTTTTCTCACTCTGGCTTCAGGTGGGATTCAGCTTGCCGCAGCTTGTATGAAAACTCACGAGTGCTCCGTACTTCGCGACCAAATCACCGCTACCACTGACCTTGGGACCCCCAATCAACTCCCCTCAACTATCTACCTGTTCTTGCATAAGCTCACAGACGCCCAACCGCGTTATCCTGCCTCAGTACTGGGAGTTTCATCAGAAAAGATTATCGACCTATCTTCATACGACTCTTTTGTTGGATTGAATCTGTGGCCAATCCATGCACTGAAATTTCTTGGGCAAAATTCGCTTTGTCACGCCGGTTCATCGGTAATGCTAGCCTTGCTCATCGCCATCATGTCCTTATTGTTCTACAAGCATCTTATCCCAGCTCTAACCGGAAAAGACCTCTCAATCAAATCAGCAAAGCGACAATAATGCTTAAAAAACATACAAATCGACCTCAATATTGAAAAGCTACTTATCGGTAAAATCTTTCGACCAAATATGGTTGATGGTTGGAGCGAAACTCTCCAATGGATTAAGTCCCATAAAGAGCAAAATCACTTGAACGAGAAAAAAGGATTAGAGATTTTGCATCCACAAATCATGACTCTTCTGAGCCAAACATTTTGCCAATTGCATTAAATAATGTATCGAAAGAGTCCTTATTAAGATTATATGAAAGATTGGAAACTTAAAGATGTCGCAAAACACTGGGATGAAACTTTGGACTATGATGAAATAAATTCCAAAACTGATTCCTACTTTAGGCGTTTCACAGATTCTGCCCCCCTTTTTGTACTGCCGAATAATTCAAAGGTTCTAGATATAGATTGCCGCACAGGAAATGGCAGTGCATTTTTTGCCAAAAAAAATAAAAGCTGCCATTTCACTGGACTAGCAGTTTCCCCTCTCTTCCAATCACTTGCCCAAAAGACCTTTGATATAGAAAATGTTTTCGGCAGAACTGGTGTTTTTGAATCTCTACCATTAGCTTTTGAGAATTCATCTTTTGACGCCATTCTATGCTATGAGACAATTGAGCATATGCCTTGCCCAGAGGACTTTGTATCAGAATTGACTCGCCTAACTAAACCAGGAGGATTGCTTGTATTAACTACACCAAACATACTTTGGGAACCAATTCACCTGTTAGCTCCTATACTTGGATTACACCACAGCGAAGGCCCTCATCGTATGCTATCGCGTCGAAGACTAAGGAGAATTTTTAAAAATAATAGTTTTCTCATTGAAAAAGAGAAGACCTTCGTGCTTGTGCCTGCAGGACCGAAATTTTTACTTTCAATTGGTAAAGCTATTGAAAGAGTTCTCCCCGAATGGTTGTTAACAATCATTGCCCTACGACAAACTTTTATCTGTCGAAAAAAGAGAGAGTAAGAAATGTCGGACACATGGACTTACTTGCTTAAAGAGGTAATTGAACCAGGCCTTTGCACACAATGTGGGAGTTGCGTGGGCCTTGCTGAAGGCAAATTGGAATTCAAAGAAAAACGATCGATCCCTATTCCGCACCTCGTAACAAAAGATCATGAACTTCCACAAGCTTGTAGAATTGCATGCCCTGCGAGGCATTGTTCATTCCCTGATCTCAATAGGAGCACCTTCGGAGATCTCCCTAAAAATTGGTTATCGGGAAGAATTATTAAGTCCAGAATTGGCTTTTCCAAATCTGAAACTATTCGCAGAGGAGCCGCTTCGGGGGGTGCAATAACATCCATTCTACTCTATTTATTAAAAAGCCGTAAAATCTGCGGTGCAATCTGCCTAAAAATGGGTGCCGAGGTACCCTACCTAGCCAAACCAATTATAGCTAGAACACCGGAAGAAATCTTAGAATGCTCACAAAGCGTATATTCCGTTTCCCCTGTTAATACCATTTTGAGTGAGATTAATGAGAATGATGGTCCTCTTGCGTATGTTGGACTTCCCGACCAAGTCGCGTCTATTCGAAAGCTTCAAAAAGAAGGGCATCCCTCTGTTAAAAACATTTGCTACATCATAGGACCTTATGTCGGGACGCAAATGTACTTCGAATCAATTCGTAGTTTTCTCCGCTCAAACGGCGTGGACTCTGAAGAAGAAATCGTTGACTTGAAATACAGGGCCGGAGAATGGCCAGGCAAGCTAAGAATTGAATTGAGTAATGGCAGAGTATTGCAAGCTGATAAGTTCCATTATAATTATCTGATCCCCTTTTATTTAACTTCTAGTAGTTTACAAGCAGTCGATTTCTCTAATGAACTTACAGACATTTCAGTTGGGGATGCATGGTCTCCGAAATATGAAAAGGAAAGGAAAGGATTTTCAGTTATACTGAGTCGCTCCGAGGTTGGAGAGACCATCATAACCAATATGATCAAGAAAGGGCTACTTAGTGGAGAGGAAATTTCAATAGAGGAAACCCTTGATATGCATGGTCACATGATTGACTTCAAAAAGAGGGGCAGCTTCCTTCGAAACAAGCGAAAGTCAATCCAGCCTTTTTATGGTTATGAACCCATTGAAATTTCTTGGGCAAGAAAAGCTGTTGAAAGAATATTGCAAACTGTCTTCTTTATCGGCAGAACTGGATTTGCACGAAGTGCTGTTGAAAAAATACCGTTAAAGATTGTCGGCTCATGTTTTGATTTCATGAGAAAAAGTTGGAAGAGTTTTTCTAAGCCCACAAAAAGAAAGGGTCTCAAGACTATCAAATTTAAAATATACGATGAGCGATAAGGATTCCCCAGTGAAAATTCAGACAAGTGTTGTAATTCCATGTTTTAATGAAGCACTGGGAGTCTCGAAAACTCTTGCTGAAATATTTGATGCTTTGGGTAACAATAAAGATTTTGAAGTCATTGCCGTTGATGACGGAAGTAGTGACGAAACTCTCGAGATCTTAAAGGAAATCGCCTCACAAACCCCTGTTCTTAAGGTTCTACAGAATAAAACGAATAAAGGATACGGAGCTTCCCTAAAGAAAGGAATCTTAGTTGCTAAAGGGAACTTCATTGTAATCACCGATGCCGATGGCACCTATCCTGCGAACTTTATTCCTAAACTTTTGAAAAAGGCGAAGGAGTGTGACATGGCAGTTGGCTCAAGAACTGGAAAGAATGTAAACATCCCATTAGTTCGACGCCCGGCAAAGTGGGTTTTACTAAAATATGCTCGATGGATGGCGAAAGCCGATATCAAAGACCTGAACTCAGGTTTAAGGGTATTTCGCAAGAAAGATGCTTTGCCTTTTTTCCCCCTACTACCACAAGGTTTCAGCTTCACTACTACAATAACACTCGCGATGCATGCCAACGAGATGGAGGTAGAATATCATGAGATCGATTACAGAAAAAGAATTGGCAATAGTTCGATCCGACCAATCCACGATACGATCGCTTTTTTCTCACTCGTTCTTCGGACGACAATGTACTTTCGCCCACTTCAGGTTTTTGGAAGCCTTTCGGGTCTCTTAATTACTACTGCTGTTTTAGTCGGAATAATCGGTAAAATCTATTATGGTAAAGTACCTGATGTCGCGAGTATATCCCTTTTCTCCACAGGTCTAATTTTCCTTGGTCTAGGATTGATTGGAGATTTGGTTAATGTATCCCGTAAATCGATAGACTGATCCAGTTTCAAAACGTAAATTCTCGCATTAACTTTTCGCCTTGGCTTACAATTCTGCGTTTGGTTGGTACAATTACAGCAATTGTAATTCTTCTTAACCTCGTCGACCTAAAAAGTATCTGCGACTCAGTTGCTCATTCCAATAAGCGATTTCTCCTAGCTGCAGGATTACTTGCTCTATTAACAACAGCCACAATTTCACTCAGGCTGAAATTATTTCTATCCGTAGTAGGACACCCCGTTACTTTCCTTAACTGTATCACTGCGACAATGTGCGGGCTATCTCTTAATTTATTCCTCCCTGCCCGAGGTGGAGACTTGCTGAAATTAGCTTACCTTCCTAAAAACCAGAATTCATCATGGAGAATCTTGGCCAGTGCAGCTCTTTTAGAAAGATCCTTTGACATCCTAGCTCTTGGTCTGATCGGATTGACTGCTTCTCTCCTTCTTGGACTTCATAAAGTAGCAATTAGTGCGAGTTTAGTTGTTATCTTTATAATCTTAGGCTTCCTCCTTCTCTCGAGGATGAGATCAATCCCAATTATAGGCAAAAAGGCTGGAAAACTCTCTAAAACCATCAAGGAGATAAGTAGGCGTAAACGAGAGCTTCTCGCATGTTTCTTCACTTCTTGCCTGTGCTGGACTACCAACTCCATTATTATGTGCTTTCTCGTCAAGGCTTTTGACGACACCGTACCTTCCACGCATGTATTCGCTGCTACCCCACCTTCTATTCTTACAGGAATAATTCCAGTCTCGCTTTGGGGTGTTGGTACACGGGACGCAGCTCTCGCCTATTACCTACAAGGAATAACCGCACCTGAAAATGCCCTGTCCGCAGGCTTTTTCTACACTGTTTTCGTTTATTGGTTACTTGGTCTGATCGGTTTACCGACGCTCTTTTTTGCCAAACGAAAACAAAAAAATATTACTCACGAATCACCAAAACCGAATGGCCTCGAAACTTCGTGATAAAAAGCAGGTCGCATGCCTGCACCCTTACATCGAGAGCAGACGCAAAGAAATTAAGCAAGGGCTCTATCCCCGTAATCACCTTTGGGGATTTGAACAAATCGAGCAAAACAAGAATTGGACCACCGAAATTGTTTCCTCGTCTTCAGTAGTTATTCCCTCCCTTCTTGAAAAGGTGCTCAACCGAGTTTTTTTTCGTGGTTCGCCTGGAGTGAAGGCGGAGATAGCAGCGTTGCGGATTTCCCGCACCGCTGACCTAGTCTATTCAGTCTGTGGACCTCTCACTCTCGTTCGTCGATTTCGCAAAGCAAAATTGGTGTCTTGGGTTTTCAGAGAACCACCATACTTGGGGAAAGGACCGCGTTTGGCGCATGCAGCCTATCTGGCAAAAAACCTCAGGGCTCACTCGGGGTTTCTTTGCCTGACTCCAAAGGCAGAAAAAAAATTCAGAGAATTTGCCCCCTCCCGCTTTTTGCCATGGTGCATAGACCTTGAACTTTTCAATGGAAAATCTTCCGACAAACAACCAAAGAAGCCTTTCTTTCTCGCTACTGGCAAAACGGAGCGTGATTACGAAACTCTTACCCAAGCAGCTGAAAAGGTCAGTGCCGAAGTGCGCATAATCGGACCGGCTTCCTTATGTCCGGAAAACCTTTCTTCGAACGTCCGTTGGATCAACACCTCCGACAACCCACCCGACCAAGCAATTGACTACCCAACACTTCGGAAGTGGTATGCCCAGTGCATTGGCGTTTGTATTCCGCTTACCGGTGATGCTGACGACACATGTGGTTACACTAATTTGCTGGAAGGAATGGCGATGGCCAAACCCGTCCTCATGACAAAGTCGGGGTGTCTTGGTCTTGATCCTGAGATCGAAGGGTGCGGACTTTGGGTCCGCCCAAAAGACATGGAGGATTGGAGAGCAAAGATGAATCTGCTTATTGAGAAGCCTCGCCATGCCGCCGAGATGGGCAAGAAGGGGAGAGAAATAGCCAAGAGAAACTTTTGCCCAAACCGATTCGGCGAAGAGGTCGTCGACTTCCTGAAGAAAATGGTGCGATGAGCAATCACGAAAAAAAGAAAAGACCCTTCTTCAGCGTAGTGATCCCAACTTACGAGCGCCCTGATGATCTGCGTCAATGCCTGAATGGTCTGAAGGCTGACAAACAACCCAAAAGCCCCCCCTACGAGATCATTGTCACCGATGACTCAAGGTCTGATTCAGCAAGGATTCTCGTGGAGAAGGAATTCCCCGAGGTGTCGTGGGGCGCGGGCAAGCAAAACGGCCCGGCGGGCAACCGCAATGCGGGGGTTGCAAGGGCAAAAGGTCACTGGATCACATTCGTTGATGATGACTGCATTCCACAACCGGGATTTCTTTCCTCTTATGCGAATGCCATTGATTCAAACCCAAGCCTTGGCGTCTTGGAAGGACGAATTTTTCCAGATCGGCCACGACGCACTTGGTCGGAAGCTTGCCCCACGAATGAAAGTGGAGGTATGTTTTGGACTAGCAACCTCTGCGTAAAGAAGAGCGTTTTCAAAAAACTCGGCGGTCTCGACGAGCAATTTGAAGTCGCGTACGAAGACGTTGATTTCGCCCGGCGTCTGAAGGAAAACGGAGTTATTTCTCACTTTGTTTATGAAGCTGCGGTTTGTCACCCATGGCGTACGGTTCGACAAGGGGTGTCGAAAAATTGGAAATCACGAAACTACGAAGCTGCGGATTTTGTCAGGTTTTTGAAAAAGCACAATCCGAGGGAAAGAGAATTTTCGTTGCGAGGCTATGCCCGTAACCTAATCCGAATGCTGACGAGCGACTTGATTACCTGCGCCCACAAGTATCGCCTTCGAGGCATCGACATTCTCTTTTTTCAAACTCTGGTTACCCTCAAGGGCATGATGCTCATCCTCCGCCATAATTTATCTTCTGAAAAATGAGTCTATGGAAATCAAATCTTATTCTGAGCGATATACCATGGGACTATTATCTTCACCCGTGCCCAAAGTTTTATGGATGGGAATTAGCCAAGCATGGCGTTACCCTATGGATAAATCCACCATCAAAAAATCCTTTTAAATTTCGCTTAAAAAGACCTGCCAAAAACTTGGTTGTTCTAACACCTTGGATGCTTAAAAGACCTGTCGATGGATTAGGATTTGATCGAAGGGAAGTCAGATTACAAATCAAATTAGTTGCCAGAACTTTATTAAAGAAAGTATCTTCAATTTGGTCAGTATCGACAGCTTACAAGTATCTACTCGAGGATTTTCCTTTGGCTCGTTCAATCTTTTGGTCAGGTGACTTCTTTGACCCCTTATCCGAATTCACTTCCTATAAAGAATTTGATCTTGTTTTGTGCCTTACACCACCAAAGTACAAAAGAGTTCCTGACTCATACAAAGGGAAAAAAATTCACTTTAATATGTCATGTGATTTGAATATCTTCAAAGAAGATTCTAACGAGCATAAATTTTGTGAAAGCTTTGCTAAGTTTATTACAAATAGTTCAAAAACAGTTGGATATATTGGCACTCTCTCAAGTCGTAGAATAAATTATACTCTGATCAAAAGGTTATTAGAGATTTGTCCGAGTATGAATTTTGTTTTTATAGGTAAACGAGATGGACTGCGATCTACGGACAACGAAGTTGAGAGCATAACCAAACAAGATAATGTGTTAATTCTTGAAAATGTTGAATATGTTAAAATCCCTCATTATTTGAATCAATTTGATGTTTGTTTGATACCATACAACCTTGACGAAGCAAACTTAGGAACTTGTCCTAATAAATTTGTCGAATATTGTGCCGTTGGAAAACCAGTTGTCAGTACAAGGTTGCCTGGTTTGACCAAGTTTGCAAAATTGGCAAGTTTTGGTGCGAGTGCTGAAGATTTTTCCTTATTGTTTGTCGAACTTCTCAATAATAAAAGGGAAGAACAGATCAAATTGCAAAAAAAGTTTGCAGAACAGTCTTCTGCTTCAAGTTTTTTAACTGAAATTGAAAAACTCTTACAAATAAATTGAAATGTCTAAACAAATAGTAGTCACTGGTGGTGGAGGTTACATTGGCAGTGTCCTTACAAGACAGCTGCTCAGCAACGGGCACAAGGTGAAATGCATTGATCGATTTTATTTTGGCTTTGAATCGATTCAGGAATTCGTCCCAAACCAAAATTACAATTACCTCCAAAAGGATATAAGGTCCGTAGAGCAAAAAGATTTATTGGGTGCAGATGTAGTAATGGACCTAGCTGGTATATCGAATGATCCAGCGAGCGATCTTAACCCCACTCTTACGCGCAAGATTAACCATAAAGGTGCAGTCAATATTGCTAAAATGGCAAAGCTAGCCAATGTTCCTAGATATATTATGGCTTCGTCATGCAGTATTTATGGTGCTTCTGATGGAGAGAAGCTTTTTGAAGACTCGGAGCAAAAGCCAGTATCATTGTATGCCAAGAGTAAAGTTGCGGCGGAAAAAGATATTCTGGGTTTTGCAGATGACGCATTTTGCATAACTTTTTTGCGCTTAGCTACCGTTTTCGGGCTATCCCCGAGGATGAGATTTGATTTAATAGTTAATATAATGACTATGTATGCAGCTACGAAAGGTCGTATTCTTATCACAGGGGGAGGTAAACAATGGAGACCCCTTGTTCATGTTCAAGATGTTGCTAGTGCTTTCACAATGGTGATGAATGCGGATCCAAAACTAATTAATAAAAACGCTTTTAACATCGGAGCTAACAATCAGAATTATCAAGTTGATACAGTTGCTCGAATCATTCAGCAGTCGCTCCCAATGCAAATTGAGGTTGAAGTAGTTCCAGATGATGAAGACAAAAGAAATTACAATGTTTCTTTTGATAAAGTTCAAAAGGTTTTGGGATTCAAAACTAACTACGACATTAATTTTGGAGTAAAAGAAATTTTCGATGCTTTAACTAGTGGCACAATCGACCCCCAAGACCCAAAGGCAGTTACGGTTAAATACTATTCACAGTTAATTCACATGGATAAAGTCTTAGATCAAATTAAGTTAGGTGGAAGGCTTTTCTAAATTCATAAATAAATCAAAATGCAAGTAAGCTATTACAAACATGGTTTAGGAAAAGAGGAAATTGAGGAAGTTACCGAAACCATTCATTCTTTGTTTTTGACCACCGGTCCTAAAACTTCAGAATTTGAAAATAGCTTTAGCGCTCTCCTGGGTGCAAAACATAGTTTAGGGGTAACGAGCTGGACCATGGGGAACTTTATAACCCTTAAAGCCCTTGGAATTGGGCCAGGGGATATTGTTTTGACAACGCCTCTCACATACATAGCCACTGCAAATACAATTCTCCACACCGGTGCTGAGGTTGTGTTTGCCGATGTCGACCCAATTACTGGCAATTTAGATCCTGAAAAGGTCAAAAAGGTTATCCAGGATGACCGAGACCAGAAAATCAAAGCAATCATTGTAGTACATCTTTATGGCCAAATGGTGGACATGGAGTTGTTTAGAGAAATCGCCGATGAGAAAAATTTGTTTTTGCTCGAAGATTGTGCCCACTGTGTTGAAGGATCAAGAAATGGGATTCGTCCCAGCAACTTTAGTGATGCGGCAATTTTTAGCTTTTATGCAACTAAGAACCTAACCTGCGGTGAAGGAGGTGCTATTGTAACTAACAACACAGATTTATATGAAAAACTTAAAGCCTTTAGGTTACATGGAGTAGACACATATGCTAAAGACCAGCATGAATCATCTCGATATCGCCATTGGGACATGACGCTTCTAGGTTATAAATGTAACATGAATGATTTGCAGGCAGCTTTATTAATTCCTCAACTCAAAAAGCTAGAAATCAATCGACAAAAAAGAGCAGAGTTATCCAAACGATACGATAATTTGTTAGTTGATAGTATACAGATTACTCAAACGCCTTGCTTGGATAATTCCGTTCATGCCCACCACCTTTATACCATTCGGGTTTCTCCAGAAATTAGAGATGATTTACTTTTGAGACTCTCTTCAAGTGGAATTGGTGTCGGAGTAAACTTTAGAGTTGTACACCTGATGAAGTATTATGTTGAGAGCTATGGCTACAAAATTGGAAATTTTCCCATCGCTGAGCGTATTGGATCCTCAACGATAAGTCTTCCGCTTTACCCCTCTTTGGGCGAGCATGAACAAGAATATGTCGTCGAATCTATCAATTCTATTTTGACTGAACTTGAAACCTAAAGAAAGCTATGCATTCGACCAGCTTGAAGCTCTGAGCTATCTACCTTTCGACAGCCACATATTTGGTTTTCCGTTTTTCAGGCTGACGGAAATGGGGAATTCCCTCGCCTGTGACCTCGAAGCTTTGGGCAAGTTCAATCTTCCCTCTTTTGCTTGTGACGCCAAAGTTTCTTCAACCGACGACTCGAGCGTAATCCGATTACAAAAGGAAGGCTTCGTTCATGTCTGCGATCAGGTAACCTACGATATTTCCCCCACAAGCTCAAAATTTCTACCGGAAGTTGATGTAATCGAATTAAGGACCATAAATAGAGCGAGAATCTCTTTGCATGCCGATAATTTTAGGAACGACAGGCTCTCCCGCGACTCCCGGATTCCGAACGCAACCGTCAAGCGTTTCTACTCGGAATGGATTTCGAACTCCTTTGGTTTGATCAATAAAGCAGTTTATTCCCTAGAGTCAGGACTTTGTATTACTCAACTGAAACAGGATGTTCTCAAAATAGACCTCGTCTCCGTTCTAGAAAAAAGTAAGGGCGTGGGTACTCGGCTCATCAGGCATATTCTTGCCCAAGCTTCCGAAGCAAAAGTTTCTCGCGTCGAAGTGACAACGGAGTCTGACAACACAGGCGCGATCAAAGCCTATACCCGCAACGGTTTCCAAGAAAAGAAGAGGTCTTCTTGTCTTCACTTGTTTCATCACGAAAAACAAAACAGTGAATAAGTATTCCTGGCTTCTTAGGTTTCCTGCACTCTACGCTTGGCTATCCTCCAAAAGAAGATCCGTTAATTACGAAAAGCTGCTCTATCTTCGATCAATCAGGAAAGGCGACGTAATTTTCGATATTGGGGCAAACATTGGGTACTACTCGATTTTATTCTCCAAGCTCTGCGGGAAAAATGGTTTCGTCCACTGCTTTGAGCCAGTTCCAGAAACATTTCAACTCCTACTTCAGACGATGGGAAATTGCGAAAACGCTAAAATTAACAATATTGCGGCTGGAGATTCCGAGGATAAATTGGAGATGTCTTATGATCCAGAGGACTCCGAAAAAGCATCACTTATCGTGGACCCCACCTCCTCGAATTCAACTAGAATCGTGAAGGTTTTGCCCTTGGACGAATATGCCAAGGAAATCAAACTCGACCGATTAAATTTCCTTAAATGCGATGTCGAGGGTTTTGAACTTAGAACTCTAAAGGGCATGGTAAACACACTTGCCAAGCATCTTCCTCAACTCTCCCTCGAAATCACACTCGCCCAGGAGGAAAGGTTGGAATTGGTAGACCTACTCAAGGACCTTGGCTACGATTTATTTCAAAAGATCGAGAAAGGATTTCCCTCCTACGAACCCAACCAAGAAATGAAAGAACAAGAAGACTATTTTTACCTTCATGCAACTTCTTCAATGGCTTCCTAGATTTTTGCATCGGCACAAATGCATTGAAATTCTTTGCAAGCTAGGCCTTCAGAAACAGATCCAGCGAATCGAATTCAACTACGGTTCTCAAGCAATCATTAACCTCTCCGATCCGGAACCAAGAAATGTTTTCATCAAGAGCGAGTTCGAGCCACATTTCTTTGAAATAGCCAAGTCCTTTCTTCCGAAGGATGGGGTTTTTTTTGATTTGGGAGCCAATGTTGGTTTTTGCTCGTTCGGTCTGATTCCCTCTAGATCCAGTGCCAATTTTCATTTATTCGAGGCAAGTCCCAAAATGATCGAGTTGCTCACTCAATCAATCGACCTGCACCATCATTTTTCATTTAAACTAAATCATGCCTGCATTTCGGATAACGATGGAGAAACCAATTTTCACATCAGGACAGATCAGTCGGGACAATCTCATGTCGCAACCCAAGAGCAGGAGGGAATCAAGGTCCCCAACCTCCTTCTTGATCATTATTGCAGCAAACACAGTATAAGCCAAGTGGACTTTGCAAAGATTGACCTCGAGGGTCATGAAGTCCCAGCACTAAAGGGATGGAGAGCCTTTCTCGGCAAACAAAACACAAAGGCTCTCTACATTGAAATTATTCCGGAAAATCAAGCTAGATACGGGTACAAAACGAACGAACCATTAGTTTTCCTCGAATCATTGGGATATGTTCTTTTCCTCTGCAAGCCAGATGATTTTGGAAACTTTGGTGAGCCTACCAAATTGATGGAATGCCTGGATGGAAAAAGCATTGAGGTTAGTAAATTCAAAGCCAACGAGTACCCAAGTGATTTCTCAACGGATGTCCTGGCCCTCCCCTATTGATGAAGGTCTTTTGCCCTAAAAGTATTTTCGTATTGAGAAACAATGATTTAGGGGATGTTCTTGTGGCAACCCCCCTTTTGCATGGTCTTCGGCGGGCTTTCCCCTCTGCAAAAATTTGTATGGGAGTTGGAGACTGGGCAAAAAGTTTACTTGGGAACAATCCAGACTTGGACCAAGTGTTGCCTTGCAATGCTCCTTGGCATAACAAGCAAAACTGTAGATTCCCGGCTAATTCTGTAAAGACCTTTGCAGAAGGATTGCTCTACCTTTTGCTTTCAAGAGAAAGTAGAAGAATCGCATCGTTGAGGTTTACTCACGGGATTGATGTTTTGGGGAGCAGACAGGGTTCCTGGTTGCTCACCAGGGCACGAGTGCGGCACCGATTTGGCGTAAAAGGGTACGCGGGCGGAGATACATGGTGCGAGGCTTCCGTCGACTTCAAAGAAAACCGGAACGTTGCAAAAGCGGCACTAGCCTTCCTTCCTTTGCTGGGTTCCGACGTAAAAGTAAAGCCCAGGCCAAGAATTCATCTCTTGAAAGAGGAAGTCGAAAAAGCAGAAAAAGAATGGATTAAATACGACAACCGAGGAAAAAGAATTGTTCTGGCTCCGGGAGGAGGTTTCCCAGAAAAGTGCTGGGGCGATGATCGATATTCCAAGTTGGTAAAAAACCTTGCCGATAATCCGTCTTATAAATTTTGTATTTTAGGTTCCGAGGAAGATCGTCAAAGAATTCAAATGCCCCAGAACCACAACGGACAAAGAATAAGAAATTTTTGCGGACAATTGAGCTTGCGTGAATCGGCTGCGATGATTTCTACGGCAGAATTGGTGATCACCAACACATCCCTTTGCATGCATTTGGCTGGCGCATTCGAGATCCCCTCTCTTACCTTGCTTGGCGAATGGTACGAAAGCGCAAAGCTTCATCACCAACAGTGGGGATATCCTGAAGGAATTGTTTTAGGAAAAGAAATCACAGAGGGGAAAAATTCAATTGCCAGTGTCCTTGAAGTTTTGAAGCTCACGAAGGAAACCCCTTGGGGGAAACAAAAAACAATTTGTTGAAAATTTGTTTTATTACAGGGCCCCTCAAACCAGGGAAATGTGGGATTACTGACTATGTTGAGCTGCTTGCTTTGGAATTTGAGAAGTTCGGCCATAAAGTTAAAAAACTCGAGATCAAGTCCTTTAATGATTTTGTTTACCATAGCAAAGGCATGCCAAAAGCGGATTTGTACAGCCTCCAGTTTGCCCCTTTTTTATTTTCAACCAATGGTCTATCGGGAAAAGCATTGTATACTTTTGGACACATGCTGAAGCAGTGCGAGACTCATATCAATTTCCACGAGATTTGGATCGGCGCTTATCCTCAAGCGAGTTGGAAAGAAAAACTTGTAGGCTGGCGTCAAAAACGGGAAATTCTTCAATTCCTGGAAATCACCAACCCCGCTTTCATCACAACTTCAAACTCCGCGGCATTGGATAGATTGAAAAGACAAGGCATCGCTACGGAGTACCTATATTTGTTCGGAAACATCCCCCAATTCAGAGAGGAACAGATTTACAAGACACAATTCATAAAAGTCGTTTTCTTCGGAACCCTCTATGACAAATTTCCTTACGAACAGTTGGCTGAAAACCTTGATAAAATTTCCAAACTGACAGATAAATCGATCGAACTTTGCCTTATTGGTCGCAAAAGAGAAGGGATTGGACTGAAGCAACTAAGATTCATTGCGAGAAGATATGGTTTCACCATTTCCGAAAAAGGTGAATTACCCATTCACTTGATTTCAAAAGAATTGCAGTCCAGCGATATCGGAGTAGCAACAACTCCTTTCGACGTTATCGGGAAAAGTGGGGCAACTGCTGCAATGCTCGAACATCGATTACCTGTTTTTGCTTATGATGATGGTGATACACCCAAAAAAAGTTTGTTCATAATCGAAGAATTTCGAGAACAGTTGCTTCTTCTCAACAATGCGTCAATTAACGATGACTTGTATAGTTTTATGTCAAAAGCCCGGAAGAATTACTTTGTAGGTGTTGCTCATACAGCAAAAAAAATGTTAGAAATAGTAGCTTGAAGATAAAAATTCAAAGCAACCCTTATCAAAACCCATGGACTCTCAAAGTTCAGGTGATTTTGATGATATGGAGGATTAGTTGGTTACTTCTGTGCTACTGGACTCCAAAGTTTTTAAATCCTTGGCGCTTGCTTATCCTAAAGTTCTTTGGTGCAAAGATTTCAGGAAATCCTTTCGTTCACTCCAAGGCAAAAATTCAAATTCCTTGGCATTTGACCATGCTTGATCGTGCGTGCTTGGGAGAAAGTGCCAACGCGTACTCACTTGGACATATTGAAATCATGGACGGGGCAACCATAGCTCAGGAAGCTTATTTATGCACAGGGACTCATGATTTCAATAATCCTTCACTTCAATTGATTACTGAAAAGATTACCATCGGAGAAAATGCCTTTATAGGAGTGCGTGCAATGATCCTGCCCGGAATAAAGATTGGAAAAAACGCAGTAGTTGGAGCTCAAGCAGTCGTCACTAAAGACATCGAAAAAAATCATATCGTAGCGGGAAACCCAGCTCGTAGGATTGGAACTAGAAAATAATACCGAATACTTAATCGTGACATTTGATTTAGCGGACTATCTTGAGTTTAAGACTACTTTCCAAGTTTTATGAATGGTAAAAAGGTTTTAATTACAGGAGGACTTGGATTTATCGGATCCAATCTTGCTCGAAGATTAGTCGAGCAAGATAATCAGGTAACAATCATCGACAGTTTGATTCCCCAGTATGGTGGGAACTTGAGAAACCTTTCCGACTTACAGGATAGGGTTAAGATCAATCACTCTGATGTACGTGAGCCTTTTTCAATCAACGAGTTGGTTCAAGAGCAAGATTGCCTTTTCAACCTTGCGGGACAAACAAGTCATCTGGACTCCATGAAAGATCCGTTCACTGATCTGGACATCAACGCAAAAGCTCAATTATCTATTTTAGAGGCCTGTAGAAAATATAACCCAAAAGTACGTATCGTGTTTGCCAGTACCCGCCAAATATACGGGAAACCCAAATATCTACCAGTTGACGAAAAGCATCCCCTGCATCCAGTTGATGTTAATGGAATAAATAAAATGGCTGGAGAGCACTATCACATTCTTTATCATGAGGCTTATGGGATAGCGTCAAGCGTACTTCGATTAACTAACACCTACGGTCCGAGGATGCGAATCAAGGATGCTCGACAAACCTTTTTGGGGATTTGGATTCGGAATTTACTAGAAGGAAAACCCATCCAAGTTTTTGGAGACGGGCTGCAAAGAAGAGACTACAATTATGTTGATGATGTGGTGGATGCCCTTCTGCTTTCTGCCACGCACCATGAAGCCGTGGGCAAGACACACAACCTTGGAGCCCCTGACCCCATGTCTCTAGAGAGTACGGCCAAGTTAATGTGTCAACAGATTGATGGAGCTTCATACGAAAAGATTCCATTTCCCGAAGAACGGAAGGCTATCGATGTGGGCGATTTTATTTGTGACTACAAAGCCTTCCAATCAACTTTTGGTTGGAATCCCAAGGTGAAGTTCCCTCAAGGAATTTCCAGATCGATAGAGTACTTTCGTGAAAATCTAGATTATTATATCTGAGTCCGAACACCTCATGATTCCAATCAGCGACCCATCCGACTCCTATCAATCTCACAAGGATGAAATCGATCAAGCGATCCGACGAGTCCTTGATTCCGGATGGTATGTTTTGGGTAGGGAAGTAGAATCTTTCGAAAAAGAATTTGCCGCCTTTCATGGTCATAATTTTTATTCGGTAGGAGTTGGGAACGGCACAGATGCCATAGCCCTATCCCTTCGGGCATTGGGCCTGAACGAGGGGGACGAAGTCATCACGACTTCTCATACGGCAGTCGCTACCTTAGCGGCCATAGAGCAAGCAGGTTGTACTCCCGTTTTTGCCGACATCGATCCAGTTAGTAGATGTATCTGCCCGCAATCTTTAGAGTCAAGAATTTCATCCCAATCAAAAGCTATCATCCCGGTACATATATTTGGCCAACCTTGCGACATGATAAAAATTATGGAAATCGCAAAAAAGTTCCAGTTGTCCGTTATCGAGGATTGTTCGCAAGCCCACGCCGCCGAAACGAATGATCGTAAAGTTGGAACTTTCGGAGACTTGGCTACTTTCAGTTGTTACCCTACGAAAAACTTAGGGGCACTTGGAGACGGAGGCATAATTCTTAGTAGGATAGACCATTACACCAATGAAGTCAGAAGGCTTAGACAGTATGGATGGGATAATAACAGAGAAAGTTTGTCTTCCGGTTTCAATTCCCGTCTGGACGAGATCCAGGCAACCGTCCTCCGTGTTAAACTTAAGTACCTGTCCGAAGAAAACGAGAAGCGCAGACAAATTGCCTTTCAATACGATCAAGCCTTTCGCGATCTCCCTATCACTCTGCCGAAACATAATGAAAAACAAAAACATGCAATGCATCTTTATGTTATCGAATGCGAAGAGCGTGACAAGTTATTGATCCATTTACGCGAAAAAAACATTGGGGCAAACTTACATTACCCCTTACCAGTTCATCAGCACAAAGCCTACCAGAAACGCATTAGAGGGTCGGATGAGCTGCCCGCCACAGAAGCTTTTTACAAACGACATTTGACTCTTCCTTTGTTTCCCGAATTGCCGAAAGAGTCGATAGATTGGATTACAGATTGCATTCGGAATTGGTTTGAAAAAACGAAGCATTGAAGCCTCTAGGTATGCCTTTGTTAGTTCAGTCTCTAGTGGGAAAGAAAAATCTTTCTTTTTACCTCAAATGCTTAAAATCTCTCTCTCAGTTCAGCACCCAGAAGATCCAACTTCTCTTGCATTCAGATGGGACTCTAAAGGAGAAGGATATGGAATTCGCCTCCAGCCTTTTCGGCGATCATCCCCTCAAGTTTCGAGACATGAAAGAAGCCAAGGAAATGACTCTCGACCACCTTGTTGGAAAGCCGAACTGTCAGAGAATCAGAAAAAATTCACTTTGGGGTATCGAATTCTTCGATCCATTGTTCACTAACCCCACTGAACCAATTAGTTTTTATGTAGATGCGGACATATTGTTCATCCGCCCCTTCGCCGGCTTGTTCGATTCTTCCAAGGTAAAAGATGGTGCCGTTTTTCTCAAAGACTCACAATGGGATGCCTATTGCATACGTCCTTGGCAGTTGTTTGGTCTAGGCAAGCAGCCTCAGATTGTTGAAGGAATAACCACAGCCTTGGTTTGCTGGGATAAAGGGGCCATAGATTGGGATTATCTCGAATGGTTCCTCAGTCAAACCGAGTTACATTGTATTCCCGAATGGGTTTTGCCGACCGCGCAGGCAGGACTGGCAAGAAAATGCAAAGCCAAGGTCGTCTCCTCCGTCCAACTCACCAACTTATATCCCAATGCTACCATCGGAAAAGAGACCTTCGGTGTGCACCTTCTTGGTTCCTACCGGAATGAATGGCAGCAGAAGGTCAAGAACTACGTAAGAGAAATGCCCAAGGATGAGCCCCCAGCGCAAGCTTCCTTCGAAGCATGCCGTCCGAGAGGAGCAATTGCCTATGCCAGAAAACAAGCCAAACGCTGGATCAATACCCGACTGAACCGATGGTGAAAAGCGATTGTCCTTTGGATCTTTCAGGAATCCGAATCCTAATGCTAGCTCCCTGCCTAGGTAAATTCGGTGGTATAGAAACTTTTTGCCTCACCTTAATTGAGGATCTCGTCAAAAAAGGAGCATCTGTAAAACTATTACGGAAAAAAGTAAAAGGTTTTTCCGGCGACAAATCCGTCGAGAAAACTGAAATGGAAACCATTGAACAATGGTCATCCGAACAGCAAGCAAGGTTTTCAAGCGAGTATGTGAATCGAGGTGAGCCTAAAATTAGCAAAGCAATTAAAGAATGTGATCTTGTGCACTTACACAACCCGATGGTTGAGGGAGTATGGTTTTCTAGAAAATACAAGATTCCCTGCGTCATGACGATCTACAACTGGCGAAGAAAAGGTCTACACCCCCGGTTACTTGCCTGGCGATGGGCCGCCCGCAAGGCAGATCGCAGGTGGTATATTTCCGAATTTGTTTGGGATAGCTGGGAGAGTATACGTCAGCAGGGAAGTGCCCGACTCCCCGTGGTATCAAAGATGCCAACGGGCGAGGTACCCTTGGGGGAAAGAAGGGGCTTTCTCTTTGCCGGAAGATGGATTCCGAACAAGGGCTTGCGTATTTTGGTCAATGCTTACTATCAGCTCGCACCAAATCCCGAAATGTGGCCTTTGGTTTTGCTCGGTGACGGACCGCTTCGTCCGGAAGTCGAACATATTGTCAAGGAGAGCGGGAATAAAGGGGTTCAGTTACTTGGATTCGTTTCGGAAGAGGAGAGAATTCGCAGGACAAGTGAAGCAAAGTGGATGGTCACCCCACCCCATACCCGCGAAGACTTGGGGCTAACCCCTTTGGAAGCCCGCGCGGTAGGTGTCCCTTGCATCGTAAGCAGGGATGGAGGAGTCAAGGAGACAGGAGGCCCCCACGCCTTGTTTTGTGAACCAGGAAGCGTAGAGTCTCTCAAGGCAAGCCTAAAGAGGGCAGTGGAAATGGAGAAGGACGAATACAAACAAATGAGCAATCTGGCCAAAGAAGGGTTAGATGACTATGTACGCCCGCTTGACGAATATGCCAAAGAATACTTGAAACTTCTTGGGAGAACATGACGCGACAAGAAAGAGTACCTTTGATCGACGCCTTACGCGGACTGTCCTGCTTGGGTATTTTGCTCTATCATGTTCGCGTCGACCTTTGGGTGGGGTGGTGGCAAATAAAAAGTCACCCCGAAGAATACTCCTCCTTTGAAAAGGCAATGGCTTGGCTATCAATCCCCACCCCTTTTCTCGGATATGCAATTTTGTTATTTTTCCTTATCAGTGGGTTTTGCATTCATTATCCTAATACTATCGAAACGAGAAAGCCGAACTGGAGACAATATTTCATGCGTCGATTTTGGCGAATCTATCCGCCCTACTTGGCCGCCTTGGCATTGACCGCGGGCATCAGTTATTTGTGCCATGTTTTTTGGAGTGACCCGACTTGGGATACGGACCGAATTCTGCGGACAGCTACCCTGTCTCAAAACTACCCTCCAGGTAATGGACAATTTCTAAGTAACCCTTCTCTTTGGACCATTCCTTTAGAAGTCGAATTTTATATACTCTACCCATTAGCTTTCTGCCTATTTTCTCGGCTTCGTTCAAGCCTTCTTGCATTGTTCGCAATAGGTTTGTTTGCATGGACTGTTTTTCTTGGCAAAGAGGGGGTTTCATGGCCAAGTTTCACCGCTTTATTCTTTTGGCCAGCATGGTTGCTAGGTGCGTGGGTTGCCCAACTTCACAGAGGAAATAAGTTGATTAAGATTCCGCCTCTACTCACCGTAGCGATTGGTTTATTCTTTCTTGTTCTGGCATTGGCAAGCCACAAACACATGCAAGGTTGGGAAGTTTGGCTTCAATACTTTCTTTGGACTTGCTTCTATCTCAGCTTGCTTTTGCTGTCTGTAAGCAAACACAATTTCTTTAACAACCCTTCCTTGAGGGTGATGCTTTCTATCTTGGCCTGGTTAGGGAAAATCTCTTTCTCCCTATACCTCGTTCACTTTCCACTCTTCAAGCTTATCGGTTATATTCATATTGATCAGTTTGGAGGAAAGCCTATCAATTTCCTACTTTCTTTGGGCTACTTGCTCCTCGTTTGCATCTTCGGTTGGGGTTTCTACCATTGTATCGAGCACCCCATTCACCTATGGTCCAAAAAAAGGTTAGAAAAGTAGTGAACTCGACCAGCACATTCGTCGTTTCACATCCGACTGGGAATACCTTTGTTCGCTCTCTTGTGGAGGAATTGGCAAAGCAAAATTCACTTGATACTTTTTTCACTACAATTGGCGTTGGTTTAAATTCAAATTCACTAGTCAAGGGATTGGCCGCGAGACGTGCTTATTCAATCCCAGACAAAATAATCTCAAGACATTGGTTTCCCGAAGCTACCCGTTTACTCTCATTCGGAAAAACTGCTCAAGAGGGAAAGAGACGGTCAATTGATCGAAGCTATGAATCTCTTGATCTGAAAGTTAAAAATGAGCTTCGCCATTCCAGTTGTACAATTCTTCATGCATACGAGGATGGAGCTGCGAGGAGTTTTGCCATGGCAAAAGAATTGGGCATACATCGTTCCTATGAACTCCCCATTGCTCATTGGGCCACTTCAAGGCGGCTTCTTGCAGAAGAAGCGGAACGTTTCCCACGATGGGAACCAACCCTGGAGAGCACCCGTGAACCTGAGGAAAAATTAGCCCGCAAAGAAGAAGAACTTGCCTTGGCTAGTTGCATCACTTGTCCGAGCCAATTCGTATTGGAATCCATTCCTCTCGAAATTCGAAGCAAAACCCCTTGTCAAATAGCTCCTTTTGGTAGCCCCAAGACCCACTGCAATGAAGTTTCAAGTAAAACTCGCAAAGGGGACGAACTCAAGTTGCTTTTTGTTGGTTCAATGAGTCAACGAAAAGGATTGGCCGATCTTTTTGAAGCAATGAAATTGATCGATAGCCCTCATGTCTCTTTGAGTATTTTGGGACAACCATCCTTGCCCATGTCTTTTTACACAGAAGTTTTCCCTCACTTTAAATACTTGAGTCCTCGATCCCACAAAGGGGTGCAGCTTACGATGAAGGAACACGATGTCTTAGTTCTTCCCTCCATCGTAGAGGGACGCGCGTTGGTTCAACAGGAAGCATTGGCGAGCGGTCTTCCCTTGATTATTACGCCTAACACCGGTGGTGAAGATTTAATTGAGAATGAAAAAACGGGGTTTGTCGTTCCCATTAGGGATCCTGAAAAGATTGCCGAAAAGATCGAGTGGTTTTCCGGAGCCCAAAAAAACCTCCCTGACATAAGCAGATATTGCCGCAAAAAAGCCTCTCAATACAATTGGTCGACTTACGCAAATGCAATCATCAACTTTTGCTTGCGAACACAATCCGAAAGCGTTGATAATTGACAAAAGAATGAGTGCAACCGAAACGACAAGCATAGGCATTCAAGCATCTGGCAATATTTCGGATGCTCAAGTGACGGATCACGCTTTCATCCGAAAGCTCATTTGGGCTTATTTCTTACTATTGGTAATTGGAGAAGGAGTTCTCCGAAAATGGGTTCTGCCTAGCCTCTCGGAGATCATCTTGATCATCCGCGACCCTTTAGTTGTTTGGATTTACTATTTAGCCTATTCACAAGGCTTATTCCCAACCGAGAACAAATACATTCAGAAAATCTTCCTGTGGACTGTTGTAGCCGTAGTCGCAACTATATTTTTCAATGGGGGACATCCGTTTTCCATTGCATATGGCATTCATTCGAACCTGCTTCACTTCCCCTTAATTTTTATAATCGCAAAAGTCCTTACTGGCAGGGATGTCATTCGTTACGGACAAGCATTTCTACTGCTTGCACTTCCCATGACTTGGCTCATGACCCAACAATTCCAAGCCGAGCGGGAAGATATAATGAACGTGGCTGCAGGCGGAACAGGGTACCAGTTGGAGACATCCGGAGGCAAAGTCAGGGCCTCTGGAACATTCACTTTCGTCAGTGGACCAGTTTTTTACTTTTGCTTCACCATGGCTTTTCTGATCCATGGGTTCCTCAACAAAAAGGCATTCCCCAAATGGATGCTCTATTTGGGTACAAGTGCGACTTTCCTGGCCATGGTCACGGCAGGCAGTAGAGCTCTCATAGCTGAATCTCTTCAGGTCGTTGCATGCTTCGGTTTCCTTGCCTACTTTCGCCCACATGAATTCGGAAAAATCACGACAGCCGTCTTTGGTTTTTCGATCATTGGCCTCTTCCTCTACACTCAACTCGATTTGTTCAAAGAAGGCCTTAATTTCCTGAGTTTGCGTTTTGAGGAGGCAGCCAATGTGGAAGGTACACCCGTCGAGGCATACTTCAACCGATATTGGGAAATACTATCGGCCCCCTATTATTACAACCAGTTTACCCCTTTGCTTGGAAATCATGGTCTAGGATCAGCGACACGAGCAGGTTCAACTTTGGCCATGAGATACGGAGCGGACTTTTATTCCGGAGGGGCGGAGATTTCTTGGTCCAGACCAATTTTGGAAAATGGAATTATTATTGGAATCCTCTTCATTGCATGGCGGATTTGGTTGGCCTTTGACTTGCTTAAAACATGTATTAGGGCCATCAATCGTGGAAACTACCTTGCCATCTTTCTTTTCGGAGCAGCTGGCCCGATTTTGCTTTTCGGACAGTTGGGACAGCCAACTAACCTCGGATTTGCCGCTTTTGGAGGTGGTTTATGCCTCGCAGCCGCTCGAGCCAAAACTTTCTCCTGATGTCAAAGAAGGCCAAGGTCCTACTACTAACAAATTATCGAAAAGACCAACAAAGAAGCATGCTCCGCTTTGGTGAGATTCTTGCTAGTGAATTCATTTCCAACTCGATCGAATGCGTTGAAATCTTCCCCGAACCTCGGTTTTTGCGTCTAACACCAACATCATCTCTTAAAAAATGGTCAGGGTACATCGATAAGTATCTTATTTTTCCCCGAAGACTGACGAGATTCCTCAAAAACCCAAAAAACCAACCGGACTTGCTTCATGTAATAGACCACTCAAATGCAGTTTATATGAACCGTGTCCCTCGGAATTCAAAGACCAAACGTCTGCTTACCTGCCACGATCTTATTGCCTTGCGGATGAGCAAAAATGAATTTCACGAAGCACCGAAAGTTTCAAAAACAGGAAAAAAACTACAAAACTGGATCTACAAATCATTGAGCAATGCAGACGCATTCGGCTGTGATTCATCATTCACCGAAAAGGACCTCAACCGAATCATTCCTCATTCAAAAGGTAAATCCAAAGTCATCCATCTTGGTGTAAACTCAAAGGCGGAAGGCAAACCTGACGAAAACTCTCTTCCTTTCGATCCTTCCATCACCAAATATCTTCTGCACGTAGGAAGTTCTGCCTGGTACAAGAACAGGAAAGCTATCCTCAGTGCATTTTGTAAGCTTTTGCAAAACTCCTCTTATCGATCCGTAAACTTGGTCTTTGTTGGTCCCCGGTTGCAGGAAGAAGAGTTAACAGAAGAAGCAAAGTCCTTGATGCATACGGATAAGGGTAAAGTCGTTGTTTTAGAACATGTTGAAGAACCAGACTTACACAAACTCTATCAGCACGCGCGGGCTTTCGTTTTTCCCTCCTTCGTCGAAGGGTTTGGTTGGCCACCCCTGGAAGCAAATGCCATGGGTTGCCCGGTCATCACTACGCGTACCGGAGCAATTGCGGATATTCTGGGAAACTCTGTGACCTATGTCGATCCAAGCAACCAAAGGGAAATCAACGAGGCACTACTCTCCTTGATGGACAGCAAGTCCCCAGTTCATTCCGCTCTTGATTTACCGACGAACGAAGAGTGCTCCAACGACTACGCTAGGTTCTACGGGCAAGTAATAGGAGGGGCCCTCAGACCGTGAGTCTACCTCTTTTTTTTCATGCACCTCTACATTGCCTGAGAAAGACAAGCCTCTACTCCTTTCTTCTCAATACTCGTTTTAACAGGCCTCGGCTAACCGATTTGGGCTTGCCTTTCCCCATTGCAATTAGACCCCTTACGCACGCCTCCATTCGTTGGGCCAAGCACCGGCAAGAACCCGAAATCGCCAAATTGTTCACCCAAATCCTAAAAGCTCTCGACCGACAATACCCAAAAATCTTCTTTTACGATGTAGGGGCAAACCACGGTCATTATGCATGGCTTGCCTCAAGCCGAAGTCGAAAGATTGAAGTAATGGCCTTTGAACCCGACCCAAAAAACCTGGAATTGCTTCGCCTCACTGTTGACCATTCGAGCCTAAATCAAGTCCGGATCTGCGAGGTAGCACTTAGTAACGAGGAAGGAGTCACCTCCTTTCATCAAGACTCCCTTACTTCGGCGACCGGAATGATCGAAAATGGAGACACCCCGTGGATCGAAAAATATCTTGGACGGAAAGCAATTTCGATTAAGGTAAGACGATCAATGCTAGATTCCTTCTGTACCACGGAATCAAACCCCAGTTTGATAAAAGTCGATGTGGAAGGACATGAACTCGAAGTTCTAAAAGGTGGAGTCAAGTGCTTGCAAGATCACAAACCGATCCTGATTATCGAATCTTTTCCTCCTAAGCAAGCGGAAGTCATTCATTGCCTTTCCCAATTTGGATATGAAATCAGGGATGCGGAAAGAAACAGGCAAGTATCAGACCAAACCAACAACCTTTTAGCTTGGCACAAGGAGGGGCCTCTGCCCTCCTCTGAAATCATGAAATTTCTAGAATCATGAATTCGTCCAAAGTTCCCGTTTCACTCCTTGTTCCCTGCAAGAACGAAGAAAAGAACATCGAACGGTGCCTGCGTTCGGTAAAATGGGTCGACGAAGCATTCGTCGTGGACTCTCAAAGTACCGACCTTACCATAAGCTTAGCGGAGCAAGAAGGAGCACAGGTCGTTCAGTTCAACTACCGGGGAGGTTGGCCCAAAAAGAAAAACTGGGCGCTCGACAACCTGCCTTTCAAAAACGAGTGGGTTCTCATTCTGGATGCAGACGAATGCCTGCCACCCGAAGCGGAGGAGGAAATTCGGAATATCATCGAGAACCCGGATGCGACTCATTCCGGATACTGGATCAACCGGCGCTACTTCTTTATGGGCAAACCGCTCAAGCACGCCTACTTTCCCAATTGGAACCTGCGACTCTTCAAGCATCGACTCGGAAGATACGAAAAGATCACGGGAGGAGACACTGATAGCGGAGATCACGAGATTCACGAGCACGTGGTCGTAAAGGGCACTACCGGCAAACTCAATGCAATCATGGACCACCACGCCTTTCCAACCATCGAAAGCTTCGTGGAAAAACACAACAGATACTCGAACTGGGAAGCTGTTGTGGAAAGTACGAGCAAAGACAAGGCAGGTTCACTTCAACATAAAGGAGTAAAGGGAAAACGATTCTTGAGACGGTTTTTCAGAACACTTCCTTTCAGACCGACCCTGCGCTTTCTTTACGTTTACCTTTGGCAAGGTGGCTTCCTTGATGGTTGGCCCGGTTACGTCTTCGCCCGGCTACATGGCCAGTACGAATTTCTATCCGTGGTCAAAGCCAGGGAACGCTCAAGGGGAAGAGAAAAGACGAGGTAAATTTCTTTCCGATTTGGAAAGCTTTCTCCCTTCATCATCGAGCAAAACTTCGCAGTGATAGAAATCGGGACGAGGCCACCCGAGTCCATCAAACAAGAGGCACTGCCTTGCACTCGATAAGAGAAGATCTTCTCCACGAACAATCTCGGTAATATCCATCGCATAATCGTCGGCAACGGTAGCTAACTCATAAGAAGCCACACCCCCCTTGCGCCACACCAAAAAATCCGAAAAATCCTGGCCAGTCACGAACTGCTGCATTCCCTTTGCTTGGTCAAAGAAAGAAATCGTCTTATTCCATTCGACTCTGAAGCGCCAATTAACTTCGCCTGGGAAATCCGATGGGATGGGATGCTTGTTGTCCGGACGAAATTCTTCGGGAAAAAGAAACTCGTCTCCTGTCTTTGATCGTAGTCCTTTGGCACGGATTTCCTTGCGGCTTTTCAGGCAAGGATAAACGAGGTCCAATTCCACTAAATCTCGAAGAATGGAAACGTAGGACGGGCCTCTTTTGCTTTGGTCATAAGGACCGTAACTGCCACCACAATCCGGCCCTTCAGTCCAAGTCAGACCGCACGCTCTCAAGTCATCCATGCCCGCTTGGACAAACTCTTCTCGACAACGCAAGGGATCTAAATCGTCATTGCGGTAAACCAAGACACCTGAATGAGAAACCGCCCTTTCCCAGGCAACGCGAAAGGTCCTTGCGTGACCTTCGTGCAAATATCCTGAAGGAGTCGGGGCCAAACGCCCCCTATACCTTTTTTTCTCTTTCTCCTCGCTCATTTTGCAAAAGTAAGCTTTAGATAATCCCTTACGCAATGAGAAGATCTTCTCACGAACTACAAGATTATGAACTTTAAAGACTTAGGGCTTTGCCCTGAACTCCTCGAAACGATTGAGGAACTAGGGTATGAAGAACCAACCCCCGTCCAAGTAAAAGCTATCCCGCCAATTATAGAAGGAAGAGACATGGTTGGTTCGGCCCAAACAGGAACTGGGAAAACGGCCGCCTTCGCCCTTCCAACCCTCCACAGGCTCGCTAAGCCTGGTGCCTGCAGGGCATTGGCCTTGGCTCCGACTCGTGAGCTAGCCATTCAAATCGAAGAAAATTTCCGAAAGTATGGAAATCAAATGGGCTTTAACATGGCACTCCTATACGGAGGGGTAAAATACGGAAAGCAACTTGATCAGTTGAGAAACAACCCTGATATCGTAGTTGCAACCCCAGGCCGCTTGCTTGATCACATTGGCCAGGGGAACCTGGATTTGAGTAACATCGAAATTTTAATCCTCGACGAGGTTGACCGGATGTTGGATATGGGCTTTATCGAGGATGTCACCAAAATC
>Ga0055584_100000318_pt1 | contig 45282 bp, 47 predicted proteins | sample OSDHelmetaG_FD_58716 | JGI IMG/M metagenome (GOLD analysis project Ga0055584, IMG submission 58716) | Pelagic marine sediment microbial communities from the LTER site Helgoland, North Sea, for post-phytoplankton bloom and carbon turnover... | ecosystem: Environmental > Aquatic > Marine >...
CGGGCCGATGTAGTCGACGATGGACATTTCACCGTCCGCAGTTTGAATGTCGAACTCTAAATAGCCGGGTTGGCCGCCCCATTTGTCACTGCTGTCATGCCAGACGATTGGATTGGGAATGTCCGAAATGAGCTCGGCATTTTTATACTCAACCGTTTGGCAGGCCTCATGAATAACCTCGCCTTCATGCAAAACCCGGGTGATACAATTCAATTTTGCGGACCCATCCATGAGCGTATTGCCGATGGAGTGATAAGGCGGCTCTAAATGAAAATCATAGCCCGGAGGAAGTAGGTATAGGCGGGGAACAATGTAGTTGGTGGCCATGAGTGGGCACTATTTCTTTAGGAGGAGTGGTCGATCGAGAGGCGCCCTAAGTCGGGTGTGGCGCAAAAAATGTGACTGTTATAACCCGCGCTGCATATCCATCGCATCGCGACCTGACAGTCAGATATTTGGTTGGCTTCTTCCTCGGTTAACTGAATTTCGTGAATAATTGCGCCATGAGGCGGTATTTTGAAAGTCAAATGGCGTGCCTCAACTCCGATATTATCAACGTTCATCGGGTAGCTGAGCGCAACATCGTTCGGTGCATTCGCAAAATTAATGAATGAAATAAAGACCCTCTGGTCTTTGGGGTGATGGACACAACTAAACCACCTTTCCCCAGGATACTTGTAGCCTTGTCCGTGGACTGAGCAACTGCCGTCGCGTGCGAGGATTTCCGTTTGTGGCCGTGTAGTGCCCCGAAACCCTTGTTCTGTGCCCTGGCGCCGAACCTCCACCGAGCCGACTGAGAATGCATCGTCTTCTGTCGTCGAAGTCGCAATTAGGTGAGAGACTGGCAGATCAAGCGCGTCTTCCGGTTCGACAACTCTGCTTTCTCGATGACAAACTTTACCGTCACCGTTTCGGACTGTAACCGCAATTTTAAATGCTGGTGCAGCGCGCTCGCCCTCGAACAAAAGACTTCTGTTAGAAACCCAAATGTGTTGGTCCAGTCCGGCTCCGGCAATCACGGGGAACCGATCTCTTAAAATAAAGGGAACCGGTGGAGAATGGTCATCGATGAAGTCGAAAATTTTTCTCTTTAGGCTCCGTTCAGTGGCCATGCTTACACTGGCGGACCCGGTTGGTTGACTCCCGGTCCGGGGCGTCGATACATAAAAGTACTCAAGATCAAGCAGGCATGCGGTGCAGCTGGCCCCGGCTCCAGTTGATTGCAAGATGCCTTCGAACGAGAGATCAGGATTGGCAAGAAGCTTTTCGCGATATGCGTCCAGCCGCAAACCGGTGCACGCACAAATAAGGTCCTCGGGCAGTGTGTCTGGCGGATTGGAAGAATGAGTTGTCATTGAGTTTTGATTTTCAGAACCGATTAACCGGCAGCCGGTTGCAAAAGCCCTAATTTAACAAACAGCTGAGAAAAGTGATGAAGCAAGCGGATGTCTGTGTCGCTCTGCTCGGCGATTGCTATTAGATCATGTTCTCCGTCAGAAAGGTTGAGTAACCAAAGCATCGCTGTCACCTGGTCCATGTTTTCTTGGTAGTTTCCCAGGGTTGGATAAAGGCCGCGCTTGCCGAGCTGGATTTCGCCGTGTGGGTTTTGATTGATGTAGCGCTCATTTAAATCGAGATGCTTTAAGACGAATTCGCACGTTTCCACCGTCTCCGCCATGGCGGGAAAGGAAATCAAATCGCGATTGTCGAGAGAGTTGTGATACTCGGGGTACTCGTCATAGATGGAGCGAATAATAGAGCCCAGGGGCAAGTTAAACCCGGGCGAACAATACTGACGTTCGTCGCTACCCCAATGTGCGGCGAAGCGGCGAAGCTCAAAACTCTCACCGAACCGATGTTTCAGCGCGGTGATGGCTGCACGGTCGGCGAGGCTGGACTCTTGTCGCGACATTTTAAAAAGATATGGCTGGTCGGTGCCGACGCAGACAACTTGATAGCCCGCCACCATTTTCGATTTGAGGTGTTCCCCTTCACGCGCCAGGTATGTCAGGCTGCCGATGGTTTCCGGCAGAAAAACAAAACGGTAGGTGAGGTTTCTGTCTGGCCAGGCTGCCACTTGGCGCGCAAGAAAGGCGGTAGCCAAAGGGCCTGACAATTCATTGTTGGCCAGTGACGGGTGGCAAATGTTTGTTGAAATTAGGACTTCCTTGTCACTTTTACCCGGCAGGACACACTCACCGATTGTGAGTGAGCCATCAATAAACGCCGTGTCGATGACTACTTGGTAGGTGCCGTTGGCCAGGGCTTTGCGTTGTTTGTCCGACAAACAAAAGCCCCAACGTTCGTTGTAATAACTTGTGACGTACGGAATTGCTTCGGGCTGTTCCGGCAAGCTGTAGAGATGTTCGTCGAGTTCATCTCGGCTTAAGGAACCTCGGAAGGGCGCAGAATAATTGAGCACATGCAGCGTGTGATCACTCGCATCGATTACTTTCTTGCCGTCCGGTCCAATGACATACGCTTCCCTAAACATCCATTCTTGGGGCACGGTCCAATCGAACACGTTTGTTCCGGACGGTGTTTCGATGAGGTCCAACGGCTGAATCTCGCTCAGAATTCTTAATGTATCGCGGACCCCTTCACCGGTGATGCTGCGCATAATAGGGAATAGACGGTCGAAATAGGCGGCGATCTCACCGGACGTTTTCACGGAGTCGAGGGCGCATCCAACCACCTCCTCAACCTGCTCGGGTGAGAGAAAACTAGATTCAATATTGCTGTTAGCGTGGCTCATGGGGAACTACTGGATACAGTATCGACCCAATGCATCACACAGCTTATCGAAAGACGTAATTTCTGTGGAATCTTGTGCATCGAATGAAATGTCGAATTCTTCCTCTATTTCCATGATCAGTTTGATATGTCCTAGAGAGTCCCATCCAGCTAATACGCCGAGCGCCCCGTCTTCGACCGGCGCATCTTCAGAAAGCTTGAAAACCCGCCTTATAATGAGCGCCAATTTCTGTCTTTGGTCACGGACGCCGCCATCAGGCCCATTGCTTTGGGGCGGCGTGACATCGTGATTGTGTAAGGACATGGCCAAATGGCCTAAAACTGTGCCGCTTTGATTGATCGAAATCGCTGTGCCGGACGGGATGGATTTGTCAGTTGCCGCGGAAACAATTTTCATTGCGACGTCAACGGCGGAGATAGCCGGGCCTAAAGCACCCTCTTTTGACGCCGGCGCTGCGCCTGCGAGTCCTTCTTCGGGCTCAATCAATCCGGGTAGGACGCCAATCGTGCGAATACCCGCGTTGGCGTAGGACGAAGCGATCTCTGCAGCGGCTTGGGCTTGTGCGGCTTTTGCAATTGCATAGGACTGCCATCCCGGCAGCGCGGGCGGCATTAATACCTGGCTCAAAACGGCGATTATGGTTCCTGTTTGGGTGCGGAGCATTCCCGGAAGGAGAACCGATGAGATTTCTAGGAATGCAGCGGCGTTCACTGAAAATTGTTCATTCAAATCGCTTTGAGGGTCAAGTAGTTCGGTAGGCTGCACTGGCGGTGATGCCAGATGAATCATTAAATGTATCGATTGCAGTTTGTCGACGGCTTTTTGCGCGATGCGGGCACCTTCTCCCTCCAAGGACAAGTCGCCAGCAATGATTTCCGTCTCGCCGTCGAGCGTAACTGCGAAAGAGGTAAGGGCTTCTTCGTTCCTGGCGGTAATCGCCAGTTTCCAGCCATCCTCCGATAGCTTGCGAACAATTGCTTGGCCAAGCAATCCGGTTGCTCCAGTGACCAGCGCCGTTCGCAAGTCGGATGCGTCGCCGACTTTTACATTCGTGGCTTCAAAGGTATTCATCAAATTACAAAAAGGTCATTACACCGAGGTGTCGTTGCTTAGTAAAGCCAGCCGCCTTCTAATCGAATAATGCGGTCATTGGCGGCTTCGTCATTTGTATCGGGGCCAATGGCCCAGTCGCCAAGCTCGGCCGATTCCCCTTGGAGACGACTGAGCAGTGTGTTGCGAAATGTTTCATGCGTGTGATGGACGAGAATTTCATAGACCCGTTCAGCAGTGGATTTGCCGTCATATAGCTCACTGAACTTTTCGTAAGTGAATGGTTTGATGTAGCGGAATTTTTTAGGCGATTTTAGTAAATATTGGCTGACGTCGACTTTCTCGTATAATTGTCTGCGTGCAAAGGCAGCCGCGTCGAAGTGCGTGGTGATATCTCTCACCATAATGTCGTCGAAAGGGTAAATTGAGGCATCGATAAATTCGAAAACGCCAGCAATCTCATCTTCCGTTGCATCCCCTAAAATCAAGATTAGATCAGTTAAATACCCGTGGAATGCCTCACGAACCCCGTCTTGATGTAGCAAGCGAGCGATATAGAGAGGATTGAGTTTCACCGACTGTTTTTGGGCATCATTGACCATGGTGCTTGAAAAGCTTTCGGGAGGTTTTGGGTAAAACTCTGCCTTCGCTTGCTTGATGAAATCACGCACAAGGGCACGGAAAGATCGCTTTTGCCTAAATCAAGTTGGTGGATGCCGGGGTTAAGTTCCGTAAAACCATTATCGGCAAACAAAGATCTAACAGGCTGATTTCGGGGCGTTTCGATTATTGTGCCCTCGACTAGCTGGACATTTCGTTGGCGTGCTCTTTCACAAACCCACCCGAGTATGGCCTGTTCGACACTACGTCCTAATACTCGGCAGCTTAGAACCAACAGGTCAATGACGGCCCCGGTCTTTTCCCATTTCAGCACGAGTACGCCGATGATTTCGTGTTCACTGAATTTATCGGCGAGGCCGATCGCCAAAACGTCCACATTATTGTCTAAGAGGCTGGTGATCTCGGCCAGCCCATAGCGGTGGGTGGTTGTGTTAAACTGGTTGGTTTTGGCGATCAATTGAATGATACGCGCCTGATTGGCTGCGCCGAATTTTTCGAAGGATAATTTCATCGCTAGTTCACGATAAAATTCATCAAGTGACCCCGCGTTCCGTCGTTTTACCTCTATGGTGGCGCGCGCTTTATATTGTTTTGTTCTTCCGAAATCCTCTTTCGTGATTTCTAGGCGTTCCAAGCAAGGTAAAGACAGGACGAAACTGCTTCGGCGGGCGGGGTCCTCAGGCAACTCTGGAACGAAGACTTCTGGCAATTCGCGTCGGACAAGGGCGCGCTGGTGCGGATCGTCATCCAAAAAACAAATCGATCCTAAACCGAGTCCTAGCTCCTTTGCCATTTCACGAATATTGTTGGCTTTGTCTTTCCAATTAATTCGTCTGGCGACAAAGTCATCTTTTGACAAGATCATCTCCGGCCGATCTGAAAAGGCTGACAACGCCGTTGGTTCGGTGTTCTTGCTGCATATTGCGAGAGCAATGCCGCTGGAGCTGAGTGCTTTTAAGGTTATTTGAAAATGGCGGAAGGCATTTCCGGGAAAATCAGTTCCGATGCTGATGTTTTCAACGCCCTCTTCGCCGATTACACCGCCCCAAAGCGTATTGTCGAGATCGGTTACAATGAGGCGGGCCGTTTTCTGTGTGAGCGCGAGCATAAATCCAACGAGCTTACCCGCTAAGTGATTCGAGAAAGGTCGGCTAAAGGGAATGCGTCCGAGATACCAGTATTTTAGGTCGGTTATACGTTCACGCCCGAACCCAGAAGCGATTGTGGCGAAATCGATAATTGAAATACCCGGAAGGTTGTCGAGTTTGTTTAATAGCGCTTCATTTGCCGCGCGGGTAATCGCGGCCTGACCTAAGGTTTCATTTTGATCTGCCATGCCCAATGGAGATGAGGCAGGCATATCGAAACTAAGAACGACAATCTGGGCCGCATTGCTTGCGTGAGCCTGCAGTATGGTTTCCGCATAGCGATCAATGCGGCGGAGAATTTTGAATTTTATTTGCTCTTCATCATGGGCCGAGCACAGGTCAATGGTTAGGGTCCCCAGAACGTCTTCTGCCCGTTCGAGAAAAAAGATCCACTCAGGGTCAAACTGGTGGAATTCGCTTTCGGGATTGATAATTTCCTGTCGATATTGATCGAAGGGAGGCAGGTGCGTTCGGGCGCTACTGGGCAGCCATTCTTCCGCGCATGCCATAAATGCATCATCGAACGTGTCGAGATTAGTCGATCCTAGAAGGGCTACGCGTGTTTGATTGTTCGCGGCGATGTAAGCTGGCTTGTCTGCCAGCAGACAAAGTGGGTCCTCTTTTAGCAGCTTTTGGCCGGATGTCAGAATGTCGCGTGCGCTGGCTGAGCTGATGAGGCCGCGGCCTAAACTAACGCTGGTGATTGCATCGTTACGTTCCAGTTGTTTAACGATAGCGGAGAAGTCGTTTTCCACAGGCACATCTAAACGTCGCACTAGCATTTCTGTGTTTATAGGTTTGCTGCCGTTACCGAAATCGGCGGTGCCGCTGAATTCTTTTGCATATCGGTATTCCACTGCGCCGATTTGTTCAATGCGGTGAAATAGGGTGCATTGCTCCCAGCTGTTGCCAAGCATGACGATATCCGCATCGAGATTTTCCATCGTTGCGAAGAAAGTGTCGTCGCCCCAGCAAGTTTCTCCGGCAAGATCACTTAATTTCTCAGCGAGAGGGCCTTTAAGAGCATAGGAGTAAATCGGATGCTTTGTGCGGTGAACATCCTTCTGTAGACGGAACGTTTCGGTAAGCATTCCCGTCTCCGAAGTGTCCTCTTTGAGGTTGAACTGACGGGTATTTAAGAAATTAAAGGTGAAGACCGGCATCGCCAGCGTTGCGTCGAGTGGCAATGCTTCGTAAAGAGCGCTTAGTAATGTTTCGGCGGGATCGTCTATTGGGCCGAAAGCGCCGATTTGACTGTGGACTACTACGAGTTTGCTCGTCGGCCGTATAACCGACACAAGAGCGGATACTACGTCGTCATAGGACGGTGCTAGCAGACCATTTGTCGGTTGGGGTGCGCTCATTTTGCGAGATTTCGCTTGAATGAATTTGGATTGTGAGGCTCGTTGCCTGGACGCTCACCCAATTCGTTATTAGATATAAGCGACGTAAATAAGAGAGAAGACGAACTGTGGTCGATTTCTACAAAGGTAAGAATGTTCTCGTCACGGGTGCCGATGGATTTATCGGCTCCCATCTTGCGGAAGCGTTGGTGGGTGCTGGCGCCCATGTAACGGCGCTTGCTCAGTACAATGCATTTGGCACTAACGGTTGGCTCGATGAGACCGCTGAAGACATTCGCAGTGAAATGGAATTTCGACGCGGCGATATTCGTGATCCTTTTTTTGCAGCGGGGCTGACCGACGGCCAGGACGTGGTTTTTCACCTGGCAGCCCTCATTGCCATCCCTTTTTCTTATGAGGCCCCGCAGACCTATGTGGACGTCAATGTGACCGGTACGGTGAATATGTTGGAAGCGGCGCGGCGTGTTGGTGTGACACGGTTTATCCAAACTTCTACATCCGAAGTGTACGGAACGGCCCTGTTCACCCCGATTACCGAAGAGCACCCGTTGCATGGCCAGTCGCCTTATGCGGCGAGTAAGATTGCAGCGGACATGATGTCGGAAGCGTATGCACGGTCTTTTGATCTCCCCGTATTCATATTGCGGCCGTTTAATACCTATGGTCCGCGTCAAAGCGAGCGTGCCGTAATTCCGACTGTTATCCGCCAGGCATTGGACCCGGATTGCGATGCTATTCGGTTGGGAGATCTCACACCAAAACGGGATTTTAATTTCGTCAGTGACACGGTTTCCGCTTTTCTTTTGGCAGGGGAAGCCACGGCGATAGAGCCAGGTGTTCCATATAACGCCGGCTCCGGCACCGCTGTTTCGATCGGTGAAATGGTCGAATGCGTGCAGCATTTGTGTGGTGTTAACAAACCTATTGAACATGAGGCGACGCGGGACAGGCCGGCCAAATCAGAAGTTTATGAACTGATCGCGTGTGCCGAGAAACTTACCGCCGAGGCGGGATGGCGATCAGCAATCGACCTTGATGAGGGGCTGAAGCAAACCATTGATTGGTGGCGGGGGCGTATCCAAAGTGCGTCTGTTCGCAGGGATGTAGATTTTCTTTCCTAGAAAATAGGAAATTTATTTTCATTTTTGCTGACTTAGTTTGGCCTGTATCGTTGCGAGACGATCCTTGTATTCATCGACTAAATCGTTGCGGACATAGAGGTGGTCTTCCGCATCTTCTATGCCCTCGTAATGCACAAAATGTGCGATATCTGTGTAACCGGCATTGGCCATCGCGGACTTGACCGCCTCTTCACTTCCCGGGTTTTCTTCGATTACCCAACTTCGGACATGGCCCGATGCCAAAGTATTAGCCGCACCTTCGATGGCGCGGTCTTCGAAGCCGTCGATGTCCATCTTCACATGCGTAGGCCGTGGCAACCCGTGGCGTTCGTGGAGGCAATCGATAGAGACCGACGGGCTCCATTGCGACGCCCAAACTTTCTCACCTTGTCGTCCGCCTCGGCAATAGGCGTCTAAGTCGTCGAAGGTATTATGCGTGCCGCCGGCCACCGGCGGGTTATGCAACAGAGTTTTTGCAAACCGTTCCTTGCTATCGCATGCAGCGCCCACAACATCGAAATAGTTCGGGTGGCCATCGTCGCGGCTCGCCAGAACGACACCTTTTAAAATGGTTTCGATGCTGGGCGTGAAGAGCTCAACATAGACGATATGGCTACCGTGCAGCAAATGGACGGACAGGCCCTCATGGCCGTTTGCGGCGCCGATATCGTACAGTACCTCGCAATCGTCGATCATGTTGATCCAATGAAAAACAAGGTCGTCGGGGTTGTCGCCGAAGCGGGTAACGCGGCGTAGTTCGCGATATGAGCGGACAGCTGCTTTTAGAGTTTTATCGCCGAGTGGACGGTTAACCACCCAACAAGATAATTCCTTGTCGCGGCGAAGTGAGCCACCGAGCTTTACGTATAGGACAAATAATTCACGCGCCATATGCCATTTGGGGCGCGCCCAACCGGCTAAAGGTTTCGGCAATACGCGTGAGATGGCATGCGCTGCTGTTGCCATAATTCAGATCCTTCCGAGCAGTGCTTTTATAAGGTTTTTGAAATGATCGAATAAATAGGACTTTGTTACCGCCCAAGCGATCAATTTATAGAATGAGTTTCGTCGGAAACGGGTATGGGCATATTCGCTGGGGTCCACCATGAAGTCGGCGCCTACTCCGGCGACGCGCAGCTGTTTGTCAGATAACTTTCCGATGTCTGACGACCAAATCGGCATCGGGGAAACTTGTAATCTGCCGATCGTTTCAACTCGAAAGTAATCAAGCAAAATCACTGTACGGTCCGCACGGGATGGCTGGTCGGGGCCATGAAACCCACGGTCATCAAACAACACTAGGTCGCCCTTCCGGCCATCACACCGTACTTTTCGGGATAGGATCGCCTGTTGTTCCTGACTGGAATATAGCGTTAGTTGCTGGCCATGGGGCGACATGAATTGGTGCGTGGCGTCGCAATAACAAAATGCGCCGTCGGAGGTATCGTGAAAATATACCGCCCCCCCGATTCCGACAATTTGGCGCAGGTCGTCCGCATTCAGTTTACGTGGTACCTTGTCCGATTTTGCCCATCCAACAGCGAAGTCGCTGTGTAGTGGGAAATAGCTGTACGAACTTGCCTTATCTACCTTCAAAATCGTTTCGGCGAGAATGCATTCGCTGGCCATGGATTGTTCGATAATGTCGATGACGCGCTCATCTAGTAATAAATCGAGTGCGGGACCGCCAAGGACGAACGGATTAACAAGTTTCTTAGGGTGGTCCACTTTCCAGTACCCAGGTGCACCTGCGATTGACGGGGCGGAAAGGTAAATGTCGGTGCGGTCGGAAATTTTATCCAGTAGATCATCCGTGAACAGGCCGCGCAGAATGCAAAAACCACGCTTGAGCATACAGTCGACTATTTTTTTATTATCGAGCCCTGACGCTACGTCGAAAACAGTCGCCGGGCGGGGCGGCACCTGGGCGCCTAGAGCCAAAATTGAATTTTGGTGTTCGGTCATTGCTCAAGCGAAATGTCTGATTGTCTTACCAAGAGCTTCAACCATCGGTGCAGCCTCGTCGGTACTGCCATAATTGGTAACAAATTGCATGATTTTGGGTTGTAGCGCTTCGGCATTAGGGCATAGCCCTTCGAGAGGGTAATCGATAGGGTCGTACAACGGAGGACAACGCTTCTTCCAAGCTCCGGACGCAAAAATAGTTTCCTGATAGAGCAGCGCCCATGCGGCGTAGATGCTGTCGCCGCCGAAATCGAGAAATTTGGACCGGAAATCTTGCCACGGTACGTCATTGTGTTCGTAGCGCATTGCTACGGTCCAATAGCTATTATTGTAACCGTCTGGGACTTTTTGTGGGATGAGATAGTCGCAATCAGCGACGGCGCAGAGATACAGTCTCGCGATATCAGTCCGGAGTTTTAGGAACGCGTCTAGCCTTTCGGTTTGTGCTAAACCCAGTGCCGCGGCCACTTCTGGCATTCGGTAGTTGTAGCCAAACCCGTCATGGCGTTTGTAGGTGGGGTCTTGGAATATATCTTTGTTGGAGCGGATACGACCGTCGCCTGCCTTTAGAGCCGCATATCCGAGGCTGCCGAATTTACGCATTTTTTCCGCATAGTCGGCATTATTCGTGACAACAATACCGCCATCACCGGTGGTGATGTGTTTCGAGTTTTCCGTCGAATAGCTAGTAATATCAGCAATTCCGGCGATCGGACGACCATGATAAATACAGCCAAACGCTTCGGCGGCATCGTTGATCACGGCCACGCCATATTTCTTCCCGAGGGCCATTAGGGGATCAAGGTCACAACTTAATCCATACAATGAAACCGGCATGATTGCTTTTGTGCGTGCCGTCATCTTTGCTTGTACATCAACCGGATCAATATTGAATGTGTTTGGCTCTATGTCTGCGAAAACGGGGATGGCGTTTTGGGCGAGGATGACATCTAGGTTAGATATAACCGTAAGTGGAGAGGTGATAACTTCGTCGCCATAACCGACCCCAACGGCATCCAAGGCCGCGTGTAATGTGGACGTTCCTGAATTGAAGGTAACCGCAAACTCGGCCCCTTCTTTGGCGGCTAGCGCGGCCTCAAAGCGGTTGTTCATACTGCCTGAGGTGGATGAGCCGAAGCCGGAATCCAAGACTTCGCGGACATAGCCGAGTTCACGGTCACCAAAGCGCCAGGTGTTCTTCATCGAATGATTCTTTTTTGGTTTTAATTCAAGGGTTGACGTTAGATAGCGGTCCAGCCGCCATCCACGGTCAAAACGGCACCGGTTACGTAAGAAGCAGCGGGAGATGCGAGAAAGGCGACCGGCCCTCCAATTTCTTCTGCTTTAGCTAGCCGTCGCATTGGCGTCCGTTTTTCGTAATTGCTAACGAAGCGAGCCGGTTGGTTGTTGGCAATGCCGCCGGGACAAACAACGTTCACACGGACGCCTTTGCTGCCGTAATAGCTGGCTAAATAACGCGTATGATTAACGATCGCACCCTTAATAGCAGCATAGGCAGGTGGCAATGTCATATCCGTGCCGTCATAGACGCTGAAATCAGCAGCGACGAGGCCGTAAATTGAACCAAGATTAATAATGCTGCCATTGCTACGTTGCGCCATGCGCTCTGCAATGGTCGATGCCAATAAGCAATAACTGTTCATTTGAAGGTTTACATTCTGAACCCAGCAATCTGGGTCGAGGTTATTCTGGGCGTGCATGCCCCAATCTTCCGTTCGGGGATATGCGCAATTTACCCAGATGTCAGCAAGTCCCGATGTGTTTTCTAACGCCTCAATTTTTTGCGCTAAATTATCTGTATTCGAAGCGTCGAAGTTTACAAAGCTTGAGGACGGGGCATCATTTTCTTTGATGTCGAGAGGAATCACGGTCGCACCGCAACCACCAAGCGCGTCACAAACCGCACGTCCGATTAGACCCAACCCACCTGTCACGTAGGCGGTTCGGCCTTGCAGATCAAAAAGGCATGAAGGCATTGGCACAATGATTTTCCGAATTGTAGGCGCGCTACCGCACACAGGGTGAATTGACTTTTCCTGTGTGTAACGGCTCTGATGACGCTCAAAACATTAAGCGTTTATGCTGCGAACACATTTTTGATACTCGCAACCGATGAAAAGGTCAAGTTCGGATGAACCGAGGCTGGTTTTTGAGCCATATTCGACGATTGAGCCGGTACACCGTGAGAGATTAAAAATTCAATGGTTTGCTGTGACAGCCACGGTTGTTGCAACAGCTGTTAAAGTAAAACTAGGGATCGGTTTCGCCTATAAGAACGCAAAGAAATCAATAGCCAAAACAATACGTTCATTGTATGAGCTCGATTTGAACAAGCGTGGCCTGATGTAAGGAACGCGCTTGCCAAAGGTTAAGCTGCCATGCATTTAAATCGGTGTTGGGGCGCATTGTTCGTTTATTTGACTGGGGCAAAATGCAAAAGAATGGCATTTTCTTAGTGATCGACGGGTTGCGGTACGATGTGATTTCGGACCTTGCCGCGGCGCGGTCGGTCGTGCCAAACTTGGCGATCCTGGCTCAACGCGGTAGCGTTAAACCGGCCGTGGCCAATGCTCAGGCAACTCAGTTTGTGCTGCCGTCTCTTTTCAGTCTGACTTACCCGTTAGATTACGGGGGCTATAACAACGGTATTCGTAACCGGCCGCGAAGTTATGCGGAGCATCTTCAAGATCACGGCTATTCCACACAAATGATGGCGTCTTGCAACGTGCTGGGCATCACGCATGGTTATGACCGGGGCTTTGATGGGATGCACACGGCAATTGATACGCGCGTGGTTCTGGCACATTTGATCGGCCGGAATTTGCAATACGATTTGGCAAAATGGCAGCAAGATAAGATCTCTGAAGAAGAGATGCTGGCGGTGTTGAACACGGAGTTTGCAAGTTTGCTGGAAAAAGTCGCGGGTATCGTGGATAGCCGCAAAGGAGTTATTTGGCCGAAAAAACTGCGCCAAATTAACGAACGTGTCGCACGCGGCTGTCGGGACGAACTTCTCCTTTTCCGCAAAGCACCACAAGTCGTGCTGGAAAAAATGATCGCAATTCCGCCTGTTCTCTATTGGCGCTATTTAGGCAAGGAAAAACCCACGTCTGGTTATTGGTTTTGGCGAATATTGGAAGCAGCACGCTGGCGCTCCGAACGATTTTTTGCCAACTATAATTTCCCTTTGATATTCTTGGCGCAATTTGAAACTAAAACCAACGAGATCATAGGGCCGCTATGCCGGTTTATCGCTGAAGAGAAGGGGCCGTGGTCGATACATCTTCATCTAATGGATTTACATGATTGTCGCTCACTTTCCAGACCGTCACATATTCTGCGGCGGCTGGCGATTTGGCCAAAATGGTTGCGGTTGCGGCTGCAGGGGAAGACGAAGCGCCGGGCGAGCTACGATACCGCTTTAATGCTAGTTGATCGTGAGTTGGAAAAACTGGTCACAGTATTGCAAAATGAAAATGCTTTGGAGAACACGGTCATTCTCGTTACAGGTGATCATGGAAATTTTTACGCGGGCAGTCCGCGCACACGTGGCAATGTTGCATTGCGGACACATACTGAGGATTTAGATATTCCGCTCATTTTGTCGGGTTGCGGGAAAATGTCTAAAAATGCCGGGATGATGGATAGTATGGGAATGACGGCTACATACCTGGACGCATTAAATGTTCCGCCGCATGAAAGTTTCAAGGGCGTTTCAGCGTTCAAAGGGGGACGCGATGCGGTTGTTTCTGAAAGTGCTGGGTCAGGAAACGCAGACCTTACTCAACGTGATCTGTATTTTACTGTGACGACTGAGCAGTATCGAATGATGTTTGTTTTAAAAGGCCCTAATCTAGAAATTTTGTCGTTATATGACCGCCTTTCGGATCCGAAGGAATTAGACGACCTTTCAGATGCTGCTATTCAACAACCTGTTGTTAACCAACTGGTGGAATTTTTGGAGCGAGAGAGAAACGAGATATTAGCGATGCGTGGTTACAGCTTCTCAGGCCCTACAATAGATTGAGCAAACAAATTCGGATTCTAGAATAATCACTTGCGACCCTAACACGGGCGATGCGGTTACAATGGATCGGTGACGTTTTGTACGTGAAATGAAATATGTCGGAATATAGGTGGCGATAAATCATGGTCATTTGGATTACAGGGCTTTCCGGAGCGGGAAAAACCACACTTTGTCTAGCGCTGAAAGATATGCTGAAGCCTAGGTTGCCGGAATTGGTGATTTTGGACGGCGACGAAGTACGCGAAGCTTTTGGGCATAATTTGTCTTATTCGGAATCGGACCGCATCCTTCAGGTTAAAAGGCTCCAAACCATGGCAGGTGTTTTATCACGGCAGGGGCTAATCGTTATTGTAGGCGTGCTCTACAACAATCCAGAATTGTTGCGGTGGAATAGAGAGAATTTCAGCGACTATCACGAAATATACCTAGACGTTTCATTGGATGCAATTATGGAGCAAGACGTGAAAGGTCTGTATTCAGCTGCGCACGAGGGTCGTGAAAAGAATGTCGTTGGCGTGGATATAGAATGGAACGTGCCCGACAAAGCGGACTTGGTGTTCAACACAGATGACCGCCGGCCTCCCGAAGAAATGGCGAGAACTGTTGCCGAGCGTGTACCACGATTGGCGGAGGCCATTAAAAATTAATTTTCCACATGGCAAGATCAACAGCCATGATTACTAAGTGGCTAAAAACCCAATGGCGCGCACGCAAAATTGCCCTGCGCCGTCGGCTGGCTTTGGCTTTGGGGCGACCTTTTGATCCCTATCCTGCTGTGCCGGAGGACCTTGCTCTAAGTCCGTCTTTGCGCCATCGACCCAGCGGGCCGGGGGCTGAACTGGCGCTGGATTGGCGTCGCGCCGGCATGGACGATCCGCTGGCATGGCAAGCACAGGTCCGCGCCAAGCTTACCGATCTTTCCGGCTATGGCCGTTTCGGCGGCCCGCCGGGCATACACCATCGTCAGGACCTTCCGGACCGGGATGGCTTAAAACACCGAAGTCTTTATCTAAAAGTTCGCGATGGTCTCGACCTTCCGATCCGGATGGTGTGGCACGATTCCATTGAGCGCGAGGAAAACGTGCCCGTAATGATTTGTCTGCAAGGCACCAATGCTGGCATGCATTTGTCCTGGGGCGAGGCGCGGATGCCGGCCGATCCGATTAAAATCTTCAATGACGCGGATTTTGCCCGCCAGGCGGCGCGCCGGGGCTATTTGGCAATTTGTTTGGAACAGACCTGCTTTGGTGAACGGCGTGAGCAGATGTTGTCTCCTATGTCTCCTACACCCTGTATCGATGCGGCGAACCGCGCTTTGTTGTTTGGGCGTTCTTTGGTGGGGGAACGGTCAAGTGACGTAACCTCCACAGTGAACTGGCTGACCGAAGGGGAATCCGGCCTGCCGGTGGATCCAAAGCGGATTTATGTTATGGGGTCGTCGGCGGGAGGGACGACGGCCATGTTCGCGGGCGCTCTGGACCCGCGCATTGCCGGTGTACTCGCAACTGGGTGCATCGGGTTTATGCGTGACACATTATTGGCGCGACGCGACCCAGAGGGCCAAAATACAGTGCCCGGCATTCTGCGTTGGTTTGAATTGGATGCGGTGGTGGCACTATGTGCACCGCGCCCCTTCGTGACTGTATCCGGAGACCATGACCACATTTGGCCGTTCGATGGTGCAGAAGCCGTCGTCGAGGCGGCGCGGCCTGTTTACGAACGACTGGACGCTGCTAATCGATTGGTTACTTGTGAGGCAAAGGGCGGACATCGATTCTATCCGGACATTGCCTGGCCTGCTTTGACCCGGGCGCTTGAGCGTGCAGGTCACGACATGCCGAAGGCGATGGGCGAGTTGATTGACAACTAGCTTTCGTTGAGTGCGAATTTACCCGTTACGTAATCCACCAATTGCGCGACACACTCTTCAATGTTGTTGTTCGCGGTGTCGATGGTTAACTCCGGATGGTCAGGCTCCTCGTAGGGGGCGGAGACACCCGTAAAATCGGGAATTTCTCCAGCGCGTGCTCGTTTGTAATGGCCTTTCGGGTCGCGGCCTTCGCACGTTTCTATATCAGCCTTCACCGCAATTTCGTGGAAGCGATCTCCGGCGGCGTTGCGTGCGCGATCGCGGTCGCTTTGATAAGGAGAGATGAAAGCTGCGATGGTCACAAGGCCGGCATCCGCCATAAGAGCTGCTACTTCGCCAACTCGGCGGATATTCTCGGTGCGGTCGTCCGGAAGGAATCCTAAATCCGCATTCAGCCCTCGGCGCATATTATCGCCATCCAGAACAAAGACAGTGTAGCCGGCATCGAACAATGTGCGCTCAAGCTCAATCGCAAGAGTGGATTTGCCGGAGCCGGGGAGACCTGTGAACCATAAGACCCCGCCCTTGTGGCGGTTTTTGCGCACTCGGGCATCGCTGCTAACGCGGCTTGCTACTTCAACAACGTTGGTGGCTGTGGCGCGCAAGGCGTCTTTTTTCTGATCGTCTTTCGGGGTCATATAGTGTGTTCAAACCTTTTCTTTAGACCGAAGCGTTATGCAGAATTGTGACCCGGCGGGTCAAGTTCGGTTCGATTGGGGTTTCTCCGCGACGAGCGTGATGCCTGCCACCGCCAAATCCTGTGGGTCAATCGAACGATAGGATTTCGACAAGCGCGTTTGAATGCGGGCGACACAGTCTAAGGCCTGTCTACGTTGCTCCTGATCAATGTCCTCCCATATAGACGGTTTGATTTCACCGTCGATACCGGCAAGTCGGGTGATACGTATTTCACCCTTTAAGCCGCTCCGCGCCAGCCAATCGTGATAATGGTTCACCAATACCCGGTTGGGGCGGCCTGATTGGGCCGTCATACGGCAATACCAACGGTCACGAATGGTGAGAAAGGTGAGAGGGTGATGATCGGCGAACATGCCGTGATCGCGCAGATCGATCCGATGAACAAGGCGGCCGCCCGGTTTTAAGGTACTGGCCATATCGTCCAGGGCGCCAATGGGATCGTAGAGATGTTCCAATACCGCCCGTGACAGAATGGCATCAAAGTGATGGCCGCACGCGGCGAAATAGTCCTCCGCAGCGATGCCCGGGTGATAATGCAGACCGCGCATGGTGTCTTCGCCCGGCTCCCCGTCGAAAAGCGTGTTTGCGTCCTCTTGTGCTGCTAACGTTTCGTAGATTTGCCGTTGCCTTACTGGATCGCGGCTGGAGTAATAGCGGTCGATCGCATGAACCGCATCGGCGCCATTGGTCAACAACAGCATGGCAACTCCGAAATTATCGCCGGGGCCGATTTCTCCAATGACGCCGTGGAAACTGGGAACACCGGCATAGGCACTATAATCATCGTAGACCGCTCGAATATAATCGACGGATGTAGCCAACGAGATGTTTGCGTGGCGGGTTCCGCTGGTGGTCTCCACATCGCCGCGGGAAAGCTTGCGGCCAGCGCGCCAGTCGTCAGCCATATAAAAAAGGCAGCTGGCGAGAATACTCTTTCTGACCAAAGACCGAAGGCCCATGCGGTCGCTCTCAATCGTCCCTATAACAACCGGCGAGGCGCGCGCGTTGTTTAACCAATGCCAATACGGCATCGATGGTTGGTGTTGGGATTCCGGTGAGCTGCCCCAACTCTTGCACGACGCTTACCAGTGCATCAATTTCCATCGGGCGACCGCGTTCTAAATCTTGCAACATTGAGGTTTTATGCGCGCCGACTGCCTTGGCCCCGGCAATCCGTTTGTCCACATCAACAGACAGTTTGACGCCGAGTGATTCTGCAATCTCTGCCGCCTCCACCATCATCCGGCGCACCACTGCGACGGTCGCGGTGTCATTACAAATGCCTTCAAGCGTTTCACCGGTCAGAGCGCTGATGGGGTTGAAACTCAAATTTCCCCAAAGTTTGATCCATAACTCATCGCGAATTCGCGGGCGAACCGGCGCCTTTAAGCCGGCGGCAATAAATGCTTTTGAGAGCGCTTGAATACGGTCCGAACGGCTGCCGTCCGGTTCGCCCAAGGTGAAACGGTTGCCTTCTATATGTTGGATGACGCCGGGATCGGAGACCTCGGTTGCAGGGTAGACCACGCATCCGATGGCGCGTTCCGGCCCAATGCCGTCCCATTGTTTGTTGCCCGGGTCCACGCTGCCAAGCCGTTTGTCTTTGTATTTACCTTCGGCTCCATAGAAATACCACCAGGGCACACCGTTCACCGCAGTAACAACCGCGGTGTTCGGTCCAAGCAAAGGCTGCATATGATCAACGACGCCGGGAACCGAATGGGCCTTTAATGTAATGACCACATAATCCTGCACCCCAATTTTCGCCGGATCGTCGGTCGCCGTCGGGTGCGTGACGCGCTTTTTGCCGTCCCTAATGAGGGTAAGGCCGTTGCTTTGCATCGCCTCAAGATGGGGCCCACGGGCAATGAGCGAAACATCGATGCCCGCGTCCGCTAATTCGGCGCCCATGAAACCGCCGATGGCGCCAGCTCCATAAATGCAAATCTTCATTCGGTCAGTCCGAGTTTCTCCGCAAGGCCAATCCGTTGCATTTTACCGGTTGCGCCTTTGGGGATTTCATCAAGGAACAGAATTTTGCGTGGTACCTTGAAGTCCGCCAATTTTTCGGATGCAAAGTCCTTAATTTCCCGGTCGGTTACTTCCGCGCCTTCATTCAGAACGATCGCGGCTGCGACTTCTTCGCCGAGTTTTGGATGGGGCATCGCAAAGGTCACGGTCTGCGCGACTGCGGGGTGGGATTGAATGATGTTGTCGACCTCAAGCGGCGAAATTTTTTCACCGCCGCGATTGATGATTTCTTTCAAACGACCGGTGATTTTCAAGAACCCGTCTTCGTCGAGCACGCCCTGGTCGCCGGTGCGGAACCACCCATTGGTGAAGTTCTCGGCATTTGCTGTCGGATTGTTTTCGTATCCGGCCGTGACATTGGGGCCGCGAATCACAATTTCGCCGGTTTCTCCTTGCGGGAGAATTTTGCCGTTGTCATCCATAATATCGACTTCGGGTCCGGCGGCTACACCGACCGAACCTGGTTTACGTTGTCCTGGTGGCAATTGGTTGCTGGCCATTTGGTGCGCGGCCTCGGTCATGCCATAGGATTCCGCAACAGGTGCGCCGAAGGTCTCTTCCAGTTCAGCCATGACAGGCGGTGGTAAGGATGACGAGGACGAGCGAATGAAGCGCAAATTTAACTTTTCCAAAATGTCTTTATTGCGTGGTGCACGCGACAGAATGGCCTGATGCATGGTCGGCACGGCGGTATACCAGCTGGGCGTTGCTTCATCGAGCCAGCTGAAAACACGGAGCGCATTAAATGACGGACAACAAAAGACCGACCCGCCTGCGGTCACAGATGACAGGACCGCTGCGATAAGACCGTGAATATGAAATAGCGGCATGATGTTCATGCACTTGTCAGCGGCTGACAATGATAGAATGTCGCCAATGTGAGACGCCGACGCGGTCACATTCGTTTGTGATAGTGGCACGATCTTGGGCCGTGACGTGGTGCCCGACGTATGCAGCACCAGGGCCATGTCGTCGGCTTCGGCCATGCCGCCGGACGCCGCAGCGCCGGATGCTTCGCCAACAAATGTAAACGCGCCCGCTGGATCAGTCTCGGACCATTCGATCTCCAATACCGCTAACTTGTGCGTCTTTGCCACAGCGACCGCAGGCGATTCGCTGCCCTTTTCAACGACGATGGCCTTGGCATTAAGATCGGATAGGTAAAAATCAAACTCGTCTTCGCGATACCCGGGATTGAGCGGGGCGGTCGTGGCCCCTGCGCCTACGGTTAAAAACGCCGAGGCCATTTCGGGCCCGTTGGGCAACACAATTGCGACGCGGTCGTTACGCCCTATTCCGCGCGCGTTCAGTTGCGCAACTGTTTCGGTGACATGTGTGCGCAAGGCGGCAAATGTGAGACCAGGCCGTCCTGGTGCTGCAATAGCAATGTCGTCGTCTTTGCCTGTTTCGAGGCAGGAAGCAATTGTATTGGCCATGGGTGCGTTCTTCCCGGGTATTTATGTTACGGTTTGTGGGCTGATTAGAGCCAGTTATTGCACCCTCCTTTCCTGAAATCAGTAAAAAAACGAAAGAACGGCGTAAAATGCTTAGTCGATTGTGCAATGCAAAAAATAAATCGAATATTAACTATCTCTACTGTAGCATCCTCCTCGGATAGCGCACCGTCGTAAGTTCGGCGTGGCGTAGTGGTGCTGTCGGGGATGCAGCGAAATAATTTTCGGGGGATGCGCTTTAATAAAAAGAGTGCTCTCAATATGCTGTGGATATGAGCGTAAATGAGAACTTTTTGATTGCAGCCCTGACGGGGGCCGGCGATGTAGCCTATAGCTGGGATCTTGTTCAAGATACGATTGAATGGGTTGGAGACGTGTCAGGCGTCTTTGCGGTTTCTGCTGCGGTTCTCACTACCGCCGACGGGTTCTTTGACCTGCTTAACCCGGAAGATTTAAAAATTCGCCGCAATGCCCTTTCTCGCCATATTGCCCGCGATGAACCGTTTGACTGCGAGTATCGCGTAAAGGCGGGAAAAGACAATTTTCAATGGGTGCACGAACGTGGCTGCGTGGAGCGGTCTCCTTCTGGTGAACCAGTCCGTCTGGCCGGGATCATTCGCGTCGTTACGGAGCGCAAGCAGCGTGAGGTTCTTTTGGAGCAGCGCGCCAATTACGATGAATTGACGGGTCATTTTAACAAATCACGCCTACGTGACGCGTTGGATCATGCGGTGGCCTATAGCGACCGTTACGACGTAGGCGGTGGCTTCATTGTCGTCGGCATCGATAAAATGGGCATGATCAACGAGGCATACGGCCACGATGAGGCTGATATTGTAATTGTGGGCGTTAGCCGTCGGCTTGAGGAAGCCATGCGGGGGACGGACGTGATCGGGCGGCTCGGCGGTGACCGGTTCGGGATTGTATTGGGTAATATCGATGAGGCCGGGCTGGCGACGGCTGCGGAAAAGATTCTCGATAGCTTTCGGGCTGATCCGATTGAAAGCACTGTCGGACCTATTCAATTGTCGGTTACGGTTGGCGGAATTTTGTTTCCAGGTCTTGTTCAGACGTCGCATGATCTGATGGTGTGTGCGGAAAACGCATTGCAGGACGCGAAAAGTCTAGGCGGAAATTGTTTCCTTCCTTACGAAATGTCCGAAGATGAGCGGGTGCGGCAGCGTGAACATATGGCGTTGGGGGAAAGTGTCGTAAAGGCGTTGCGCGAGGGACGCATTGTTTTTGCTTACCAGCCTGTGGTCGAGTGCCAAACATCGGTGACTTCTTATTATGAAACCTTGGTTCGAATGTTGGATGAATCGGGTGAAGTGGTGCCCGCCTATGCCTTTGTGCCGATTATCGAACGGCTAGGGTTAATCCGCCAGATGGACCGCCGTACGCTGGAAATGGTAATTGACGACTTAAACCAAGACCCGGAGTTGGTCTTGGCGGTTAATATTTCTGGTCTAACCGCGACGGACAGAACGTGGTACCGCGCTCTGGCAGGGTATGTACAGAACAAGCCGGATATCGCCCGGCGCCTCATTATTGAAATTACCGAAACGGCGGCCATGCAGGATTTCGATGATTCTGCTAGATTTGTGGCGGCGGTGCGGAATCTGGGTTGTCAGGTTGCTCTGGATGATTTCGGGTCCGGTTATACGTCGTTTCGCCACTTGAAAACGTTGACCGTAGATATTGTGAAGATCGATGGGTCCTTTGTTATGAATTTGGCGCAAAGTCCCGAAAATCAGCTTTTTATTAAGACGCTTTTGAACTTGGCGGAGGGCTACGGGCTGAAGACGGTCGCCGAGTGCGTGGAAACAGCTGAGGATGCACAAATCCTAAAGAAACAAGGCGTGAGTTTCTTGCAGGGGTATTTTTACGGCAAACCCGCGCTAGGTCGGCCGGGCGATCCGAATAAGGTTGTTGATGTGACAAAGCCCCAAAAGACGAAAGCCGAGTAATTTCGACCAGGTTTTATTTAGACATCCCGTCTATTTGGCGCTGCATTTCATCAAGACGTTTTTGCAAATCTTCGACTTGGTTCGTTGGAGCTGGCGGGGCCTCCGGGGACGTCGATTGTCGGGCGCTGGGTGCGTCCGGCGCTGTCGCGTCAGGAGCTTCCCCGTTTCCGTTTTGCTGTTGTGGCGTGAACATTTGCATCGCTTGCTCGAACACCGCGACGTTTTGTTTTCCCATCTCGTCCAAGGAGCCGAAGGGAAACATTTTACCCATGGTTTCCTGGAAATAACTCTGAATCTGTTCCTGGTTTTCCGTGAAGGTTTTCATGGAATGCTCGAGATATTGTGGGACTAACATGCGCTGCATATTGTCGCCGTAATAGCCGATGATCTGGCGTAAAAAGCCAATAGGCAGAAGGTTTTCACCTTTGGCTTCTTCTTCCACGATAATCTGCGTCAAAACGGATCGCGTAATGTCGTCGCCGCTTTTCGCGTCAAAGACCACGAATTCCACGCCGTCTTTGACCATTTGGCAAAGATGTTCCAGCGTCACATAGCTGCTCGTTGCCGTATTATAGAGGCGACGATTGGCGTACTTCTTAATTGTGACAGGCTCGCCTTCAATGTGTTTAGAAGCCATCGGTGCATGAACTGATTTGTTTCGACCCAGCATTGTTACAATGCGGCGTACAGCTTATACCGCACTGCACGCTTTCGAAAGTCCGTAGTTTGGGGCGAATTCCGCAAGTGATATCGCGGCGCAATGTGGTTTGTTCGGTTGGCAATGGTAGGGCGCCACGGATATAGTAGCTCCATGAGTGATGAAACGGATTTGGAAGACCTTGCTCGACGTTATCTCGATTTGTGGCGAGAACAGGTTTCCGCAACGGCATCCGATCCGCAAACGATTGAAACTCTAAGCCGAGCCTTTGCGGCTTTTGGTCAGGTAGCGACGCCATCACCGACCTGTCCTGAAAATTCGGCAAATATGTTTCCCTGGCTGACAGGCTTGCCTGGCATGCCAATGCCGGGAGCCAGTCAAGGAGCACCTGATTTTGACGCCGCATTCCGAGCATTTTCCGGGCAAACCGCCGCCGCCGAGCGGTCGCCACGGACCGAGGCCGCTACCGCTCAATCTGATAACGGCGGCCAGTCTATATCTGAGCTCGAACGCCGCGTTGCCGCTCTTGAGGAACGGATCACTCAACTGGAGTCCAAGCCTCGAAAAAGCGGGAAAAAGCCTGCTCGACGCGCTGGAAAAAACAAACCCTGACGTTTTTGCAGCTCATGTCGAAACGTTGAGCCGGGCGCGCGCGGCGGAATTTGTCGCGGGCTTGGAGCAATATCGTAACCATCCCTACCGAAGAGACCTATCCGAGCCTGAAATATTATGGACCGACGGTTCCACCCAACTGCTGGATTACAATTCCGAGAGTAAAGGCCAACCTATTGTCATCGTGCCCTCGCTCATCAACCGTCATTATATTTTAGATCTCACTGCCGAAAGCAGTTTTATGCGTTGGTTGGTCGGCCAAGGGTTTCGGCCTTTTCTCGTCGACTGGGGCGCGCCGGGCACGGTCGAAAGAAATTTCACCATGACCGACTATATAACGCAGCGCTTAGAACCTGCGCTTGATCGCATCGTGGATGTTTGCGCGCGGCCGATTTCGGTTATCGGTTATTGCATGGGGGGATTGCTGGCAACCAGCCTTGCTGTTCGCAATCAAGATTTCGTCAACGGTCTCGTATTACTGGCGACGCCTTGGGATTTTCATTCCGGCGATGTTGGACAGGCGAAAGCGATGGCTGATGTGGGGGCAGGACTGGCGCCATTACTTCAGGCCGTTGGTGAAGTGCCCGTCGATGTTATTCAAACGCTGTTTAGTGGTCTTGATCCATTCCTCGTCGAACGTAAGTTCGTCGGGTTTGCGGGCCGGGATATGCAGTCGAAAGCGGCGATTGCGTTTGTCGCACTAGAAGATTGGGTGAATGACGGTGTGCCTCTGGCTGCGGCCGTTGCGCGTGAGTGCTTTGCTGGTTGGTATGGCGCTAACAGTCCGGCTAGCGGCGCGTGGCGAGTGGAGGGCGAGGTGGTCGATCCGACTGCCTTTAAGAAACCGTCATTGGTGGTCATTCCGTCCACCGACCGGATCGTGCCACCGCAATCCGCAGCGGCCCTCGGCGTGGCGCTTCCGTTTGCAACCATACAGCGTCCGCCCGCAGGCCATATAGGTATGATGGTCGGGCGTAAGGCAGAGGCTCAGGTATGGAAGCCGGTTGCCCGGTGGTTGGAGGAATTGTCTTAAGGCTCAACCGTGCAGGGCTGATTTAGGTAGCATCACGTGGATGCCCTTATGGACATTCACGGTTTGGCTGACATGCATGTCTGCGGCCAGGCTACAGAGCGTATAGGCTTCTTCCCGGGAGAGGTTCGTGCGGTCGCAAATAAACGCGATCATTTCTCGCAATGCCTGTTTGGCCGCGGCATCTAAGGAAGGGTCAATGCCAATCGCGATGTAGTGCGTTTCGGTTTCCGCCCGTGGCATGGAAATCGTCTGTTGTTTGTGCAAGTGAATTTCAAACGTGCCAATGAGCCCTGTTTCGATTGCAGTTCCATCCACCTCGCCGTCTCCTTGGCAGCCATGGCCGTCGCCGGCGGAAAAGAGACCGCCGTCCACAAAGACCGGCAAAAAGAGCGTGGCCCCTTTGCTCAATGCCTTGATGTCGAGATTGCCGCCGAAAGCGCGTGGGATCGTGGAGGGTTGGGGACCCCATTCCGGCGGTGGGGCCGTTCCCATCACGCCGAAGAATGGGTCTAGCGGCAGTTCCGTACCCCACGGCAATTGAGCCGTCATGCGCTCGCCATCCAATGGAATCATTGTCATATGATAGTTGGGAAAATCTTCCGGGAGGGTTCCCGATAGCGGGCGCATACGATTGTAGCCCCAATTGTAATGGAGCCGGATATCTTTGATGCGCACCTCCAGCATGTCGCCTGGTTTGGCGTCTTGGATGGCAATAGGTCCCGTCAGAATATGGCCGCCGGCGCCCTTGGTGCAGTTTTCGAGAATGGAGAGGTGTTCCGGCACAATCTCAAGTGATTTGTCCTCCGGCAGGTCACCAGACCCACCGGACACCGTTTTTAAGGTGATGGTATCCCCAGAAGCGATTTCATAGATGGGATCAAGGGTACCGTCGAAAAACCCCCAATGAATGGTGTCTGGGGTCGCGGCTACTTCATGAGATTTTGCCATTTTCTCTACTTTCCTTTGAAATCGGGACGCCTCTTTTCCTTAAACGCACCGAGCCCTTCTATTTTATCGTCGCTCTGATCTATCCGTTGTGTTTCGCGAAGTGCCAAACCCGCGCGTTCGACGGGGCCCTTCGGCAAGATGTCATCTCTGATGAACCGTTTTAGCATGCCCATCACCAAAGGCGCACTGTCGCGGAGCGTTGTCGCATACTCCATGGCGGCCTCAATATGCTGGCCGTTCGGTACAACCTTGTTGATCATGCCCACTTCGTAGGCGCGTTGGGCGGGAAACTTTGTCCCTGCGATCAGAAGTTCCATGGCCACTTTGTGGGGAATGCGGGCCGCCATGCTGGCGATCATCCCACCGGAAATGCCGAGTTGGGTTTCCGGGTAATGGAAAACAGCATTTTCTGTAGCGACAGCTAAATCTGCGAATTGGACGAGTACGATGGCGGCGCCAATGCAATAACCCGATACAGCAGCAATAATCGGCTTGTCCAAATCGAATCCGATACCGGGAACGGCAGTCCAAGTGGGTGGGTTCCGCGGCGGGCCGTTGACGTCAGCACCGGCTGAGAAGGCGCGTTCGCCCGCACCGGTTAGAATGGCGGCGGCTTCATCGCCATCCTTAAAGCGATGCATGGCTTCTCTTAGGCCTGCGATAACGTCATCGTTTAGCGCATTTAGTTTTTCGGGCCGGTTGATGGTGATGATGGCAACACCATCACGGGCTTCGTACGTGACGACTTGATCCGCCATTTTAGTCTCCTTGTTAAATCTTAACTGTTTGCTTTCGTGCCGCCGAGATTGACAACGCCGTCATTAGCGAAGCCGGCAATGTCTGTTGGGCTATAGCCTAATTCACTAAGTACGGCTTCTGAATGTTCACCAATATTGGGCGCTACACCGCGGCTGTCATTAGTGCTTAGAGGGGCGACGCCGGGCGGGTTTATCACGGGGATCTCGCCAACACCTGGTTGGTCGATCCAGGAAAAACTATCCACCGCATTACAATGTTCGTCATTCAAGATGTCTTCGTAATCATTCACCTTGGCGCACATTAGACCGAGATCGTTGAACGCAGTGACCCATGCGGCGCTTGTTTTCTCCTGCATGGAACCCTGTATCATTTCGTTAATTTTATTGGCGTTGGTGATGCGCTTCTGGTGGTCGTCGAAGTCCGGATGATTTTTGATGTCATCGCGGCCAAGCAAATCGCAGACGGCAATAAAGTGTTCCGGCTTAGCACCGCTCAATGTGACGTAACCATCCTTTGTTTGAAAGGTGCCGACGGGCATGCCGAAGGCGTGTGGTTGATGGCCGCTTACATGTTGGCGAATAAGTTGGGCCGCTTGAGGTGAAAGAGCCGCTTGCATAAGGCTGACATCGATATGTTTGCCGCCGGCGCCTTGGCCGCGAGCGATGAGTGCGGCCATGACGGCCTGCAGGGCGTAGAGCCCCGTCACGTAGTCCACCATGGCGATGCCGATGCGGATGGGCCGCTCTTCACTGTCGACGGTGACCGACATTAGCCCTGAGAAGGCCTGCAAAATGAGATCCATTGCGGCGCGTTGGGAATGCGGCCCGGATTGGCCGAAGCCGGAGACGGATAAATAAATCACGCCCTGGTTCTGTGTACGCACCGTATCGTAATCGAGTCCCAACCGTTTGATGACGCCGGGGCGAAAGCTTTCCGTGACGATATCCGCTTGGGCGGCCAGTTTGAGTGCTATTTCATGGCCTTTGGGATTCTTCAGGTCGATGGCTAAAGATCGCTTGCCCCGCGCGGTTACGAGGGATTGCGCGCCATGATCGCCCTTTAGCCGGCCACCGGTATTCCTAATCCAGTCACCCTCGAGCGCTTCGACTTTCACGACGTCTGCACCGTACTGCGCCAGCATCATACTGGAATACGGACCGGCAATACCCGCGGCAAAATCGCAGACTTTGATGCCCGACAGCGGTCGTTCGTGATCCATAAATATCGACTCCCATTAAATGGCCGTGGAGAGTGTTCCATAGCGCACCGCTTGGTCAAGAGCGTGCGGCGCTTTATCGAGCTGATATTGAATTGCATCCTGAGCGCGGCTCGGCCAGTATGCGGTGGCTATGAACCATCGTGTTTTCTCGTTCTCATTTTCTATTTTCAGTTCCGCCGTTGCCGCGTTGCTGTTTTTTCTTGTTGGCGTCCATGGTGTGGGCGCAGAGACATTAAAAGCAGACCAACCGGTTGGCCCCAAGTCGCGGTTTGCAGATTATTTGCGCAAAGGTGAAGGTAATTTCGGTTTAATGACGGCCGCTTTCGCCATGGACAAGAAACTTGGTGTCCAATGTAATTATCAGGCAGATGCGAAAAATTTAAAGATTGCCGTCAAAGGTCTGCGCTTGCGAAGTGATGTGGAGTTTCCAGCCAAAGCTAAGCATCCGACGGACGGCAATTGGCTCGTTCGCTATGAGTTCCGTCGATGTGGAGAGACTGCCGTTTACAATACGATCTTTGGAGGACGGAAGGAAAAGTCGCCAAGACTGCTTAACTTGTTGCCGGGGTATTCAGCAATGGGGCCGTCGCTCATGGGGCGTGTTGCGCGGAAATTATTGGTGGAGGTGCGCGAAGAGCACCTGAACACAGACTGTAATGATATTCAGGTCATCGATACGTCCAAACCGGCGCGCGAAAATGAAGAGAAGGCCGTTACCGAGATTTGGTCTGTGAAAGCGTGCGCGCAGCCGATTAACTTTTCAATTGTTGTGATGCCGAAAGCGGATGATTCGAAAAAACTCGAATTTGTGATTACGAGGCTTGGCGAGCCGACGACCCCCTAGAAGACTCCCAAGAGGAGAGGAAAATCATGGCCTATCTGGATTCCCCCTGCAAAGGGATTTGCCACTCTCGAAAGTTTGATGATGTACTGATGTGTTGCGGTTGTTTGCGCTATCCCGATGAAGTGGAAGGTTGGTTCGAGATGAGCGACGAAGAACGCCAACGCGTCTTGAAGGAGCTGCCACACAGAAACCGGAAACAATGGACCTTGATGAATCCCGACAAGGAATTTCCAGAGGCGGCGGCAGATTAGATTTTAATTATTATAGGTCAAAATTTGGCGGTATCGGCTCGATTTTGATGCAAAATGCGGTAATGAAGAGCGAAAACCGCATATACCTACGTTAATACCGCCCTCCAATATGACTTGGACGACAAAGGGCGCGGATGGATTTATCCACGCCCTCCGCTAAACAAATCCGTATATTTTATTCGTAATACTCGTCGTCGCGATAGACCGGCGGCTTCCACTTGTTCTTTTTGCTGCCGCCCGGGAGCGGATTGCCGTCAGCGCCAACGCGGTACATATCTTCTGCGCCGCCGCCATGGCGGGCACCGACGCGTAATAGAACCAGAGGTTCTTCGCTGCAGGCGTTGAAATGGTAAAGCGTGCCGGCAGGCAACATGATGCCGTCATTCCGGCCAAGTGTCGCTTCCTCGCCGTTGGGGCCATAAAAGACGGCTTCGCCTGCCAAGATAACGAACATATGGTCCTCATTCGGATGCGCGTGCAGTGTGTTTTCGCCACCGGATGCATAGACCTTGATCCAGCTCCACATATTCTCGGTTTCCGCTAACGGAACGATGGACCGGCCATCATTCAAGAGCTGGGCTTTCATTTTAAAAATGATTGGCTTGCCCGCGGTTCCAAGCGGACTTTTCTTGCCCATCCGCTGTTCCACCAGTTTGACGTCGTCCGGCATTTTCATCCCTCCGAAATATGAATGTCACTAAATTTTATGAGCGCAAGTGTACGCTTTGCTCCGCGTTGCTGTCCACTAAGCCGAGATTGCCCCGAACAATTTGCAGCGCGTGACAAGACCGCGTCAATTTGTCATGGTTATGGGCTGGAGAGAGCTGTTTATTGTGCAGTGCAGCATAAGCGCTGTTGGTTGAATTTCCGCTGTTTAGGGAGAATCTTACGATGTCAGATGTTGTAATCGCGAGCGCCGCGCGCACGCCGGTCGGTGCTTTTTTGGGGGGGCTCAGTTCAGTATCCGCCTCCTATCTCGGGGCGGCTTCAATCAAGGAAGCTTTGAAGCGGGCTAAAGTTGAAGGCGATGAAGTAGATGAGGCCATCATGGGCCAGATCCTCACCGCCGGTCAGGGGCAAAATCCGGCGCGGCAGGCGGCGGTCGATGCAGGTATCCCTTTTGAAAAGACGGCTCTCCAGATCAATCAACTCTGTGGCTCCGGTCTTCGCACCATCGCCATGGGCATGCAGGCAATTGCGCTTGGCGATGCGGACATTGTTGTCGCCGGCGGCCAAGAGAACATGAGCCAAGCGCCGCATTGTGCGCAAATGCGGAACGGCCAGAAGATGGGCAGTCTCGAATTCGTCGATACCATGCTCAAGGACGGGTTGTGGGATCACTTCAACGGCTACCATATGGGCATCACGGCTGAAAATGTCGCTGAGCAGTGGCAGATTACCCGCGAGCAACAAGATGAATTTGCCTTTAAAAGCCAGCAAAAAGCCAAAGCGGCGATGGAAGCGGGCCGGTTCAAGGATGAGATCGTGCCAATAACGATTACCTCACGCCGCGGCGATACAATCATCGATACGGATGAGCATCCGAAGCCTGACACAACACTCGAAACCTTGCAGGGTCTACGGCCTGCCTTCTCGAAGGACGGTACCGTGACCGCCGGCAGCGCATCGGGCATCAATGATGGTGGCGCTGCGACGGTTCTGATGAGCGCAGAAGCAGCAGCGAAACGTGGCATTGAGCCGATGGCGCGTATCGTCTCTTGGGCGACGGCAGGCGTCGATCCGGCGATTATGGGTTCAGGCCCCATCCCGGCCAGTCGTAAAGCGTTGGAGAAAGCTGGTTGGACCACGGATGATCTCGATTTGATCGAGGCCAATGAGGCTTTTGCCGCACAAGCCTGTGCGGTCAATAAAGATTTGGGTTGGGATACGGATAAGGTGAACGTCAATGGCGGTGCCATCGCACTGGGCCATCCGGTCGGTGCGTCCGGTACGCGGGTGCTCACCACGTTGCTTTATGAAATGCAGCGGCGCGATTCCAAGAAGGGTTTGGCGACACTGTGCATCGGCGGTGGCATGGGCATTGCCATGTGCGTCGAGCGCGACTGACGCATGTAGTTTAGGAGGAGATGGTCATGGCACGCGTGGCATTGGTCACGGGCGGGACCCGCGGTATTGGCGAAGCGATTTCGATGGCACTGAAAGCAGCAGGATATTCGGTCGCGGCGAACTACGCCGGAAACGATGACGCCGCTGAAAAGTTCAAAGAGGCCTATGGAATTCCGGTCTTTAAATTCGATGTGGGTGATTTCGATGCCTGTAAGGCATCTATCGAACAGGTTGAGAATGAAGTCGGTGCGGTCGATATCCTCGTGAACAACGCTGGCATTACGCGTGACGCGCCGCTCCACAAAATGGATGCTGGCCAATGGTCCGATGTCATCCGCACTAATCTCGACAGTTGCTTCAACCTATGTGGCTGCGTGGTCAACGGAATGCGCGAGCGCGGCTTCGGGCGTGTCGTCAACATTACGTCGATTAATGGGCAAAAAGGCCAATTCGGCCAAACCAACTATGCGGCGGCGAAGGCGGGCATGATCGGGTTTACCAAGGCCATGGCTTTGGAGACTGCGTCTAAAGGCATAACGGTAAATGCTATAGCGCCCGGCTATATCGGTACTGAAATGGTCCGTGCCGTGCCGGAAGACGTGATTAACAAGCATATCCTGCCGCACATTCCCGTCGGCCGCCTGGGTGAGCCGGAAGAAGTGGCGCGTTGCGTGGTGTTCTTGGCCTCGGAAGACGCGGGCTTTATTACGGGCTCCACCCTGACTGCGAATGGCGGGCAGTATCTGGCCTAACCAACCCGTTTGACGCGCCCTCGCACCGGATAGCGGGGATCGCAATAGCCGTGTGTGGTCGATTGGCCCGGCGGGCAAAGACTGTCTAGAAAGGCTTCGTCTTCCGCCGTCCAATCGCCTTCCATGGCTTCGAGATACCCTTCCCAATGAGCGAAGGTACGGGGGCCGCCTAGGACTCCGGTTAGAATCTCATTGTTGAGCAACCATTGGACCGCGAAGGTGATCATGCTCATGCCGCGTTTCTCGCAATGGGCTTTAATTTTCTGCCCGGCAATGAGGCTCTCCTCACGCCATTCAGTCTGCATCAGGCGGCGATCCTTGAGCCCCGCTCGGGTTTCGGGGGACGGGTCTTCGCCTGGCTTGTAGATACCCGCAAGCACGCCGCGGGCCAGCGGTGAATAGGGAACCACGCCGATACCGTAATACTCGCAAGCAGGCAAAATGTCGGTTTCAGGCATACGGTTGAATGCGTTGTAATAAGGCTGTGCGATGACCGGCTGGGGCGCGCCGACGGCAGCGGCGGCGTGAACCAGTTCGCCGATTTGCCAGCCGCGGTGATTAGAAAATCCCCAATGGCGTACTTTCCCCGCAGAGATAACGTCTGCGATGGTGCGCACTGTTTCCTCGATGGGGGTCTCCCAATCCACATGATGGAGATACCAAATGTCCACATAATCGGTCTGGAGGCGGGTCAAGCTGTCATCTATCGCCTGCATCATCCATTTGCGGGAGAGTGCTTTTTTACGTTTTTCCGTGCCGGTTGAGGAACCGACCTTGGTCGCAATAATCCAATCGTTGCGGTCTTCTTTGGTCAGCCGCCCAACCCGCCTTTCGGCTTCGTTACCTGCATAACCATCTGCGGTGTCCATAAAATTAACGCCCACATCACGCGCGGAACCGACAATCTTTGCCGCGTCCTCATCCGGCGTTGTATCCCCAAACGTAAGTGTGCCGAGGCAAAGCCGCGAGACCTTAAGGCCGCTATTACCGAGCATCGCGTATTCCATGAATTTCTCCTTATTTGTCGGTTCATTGCGACCCGCGCTCGTAAAGGCTCGGCCTTAGAGTATGGTGACGTGTTGCCCGGTTGTCTCTTTAGTCCAGATTGGGTGGAGGAAAACTTTCGGGCCAGTTGTCTAGGATGGTTTGTAGATATTGTCGAACTTTCTCGGGATCCAAGGACCCTGTCCCTTTGATTTTGTTAACGCTGTCTTGATGTTCAAGCGGAATCTTAAGCGAATCCATGAACCGGTTATTCATATTGAAATACGCGGTTATCATGGTGAGTTCGACGACCTCGGATTCGGAGAAACTTTCACGGACGGTTTCAAACACGTCATCGCGGGACCGTGCTGTGTTTTTTGTAACGTGTTCGGCCCACAAAACAGCTGCTTTCTCCCGATCACTTAACAAGGGAGACTCCATATAGTCGTCCGTACCGATTATTTGAACTTGCTCCTCAGTAACACCTGCCGCTTGACCAAGCGACGTATTATGAGCAAATCAATAAGCACACCCATTTAAGTGGCTGGTTTTAATGATGGCGATTTCTTTGATCTTGCTGCTGAGGAGTCCGCCGGCTCCTTCGCGCTGAAGGACCGCTGAAAATGGCAACATGAGCATATTGACCATTGGTGTGTGCGCGGAAACCCTTCGAGAATTTGGTACGCGCCCCATAAATTGCTCAACCGCTTTAAAAAAGAGGCTCATGATGCCTTTTGCTTCAGCCGGATCGACCATGCTGACTCTTGCTTTGTCTGACATGATTATCATCACTCCTTGATTCTGTAATTCCACCGTCACCAGAAATTAAGGTGCCCAATTGCCATCGCTAATTCAACAAATTGATGGACCGAACATGAGTCACTGGGGTGATCGCGCCAAATCGTGCGGGGTCCGCGCGTGGTTGTGAAGCGTAATCGTGCATGTAAAGGTGCGAAAAAAGGAGAGACTTATGTCGCGGGAATATCCCGACCGGCCTTTTGTCGGTGTTGGTGTTGTTGTGTGGCGGGACGGTAAAGTGTTGTTGGTGGAGCGCGGTCAGGCACCGCGCCGCGGTCATTGGAGTATTCCCGGCGGAGGCCAGGAACTGGGAGAAACGCTACAAGAGGCGGCATGCCGCGAAGTGAAAGAAGAGACCGGTGTCGACATCGAGGTCTTGGGCTTAATCGATGTTGTTGATTCCATCCGTCATAACGATGATGGCCGCATTCAATTTCATTACTCCTTGGTTGATTATGCCGCCATTTGGAAATCCGGTGATCTTCAGGCAGGCGACGATGCGGCGGATTGCCGGTGGGTCGATCCTGATGAAGCAAAAAAAATTCTTCGCTGGGAGCAAACGCTGCGCATTATAGAAGAAAGCAAAGCCTTTTTGCCTGAATAGTCTATTTCCGTTTTAAGACGGTTTCCTGCATGGACGGTCGCGCGGCGAAATCCTCGTACCAGAGAGCCAAATCCTCCCGATACCCCCGCCAATCACCGATAACACGCGACTGATCAAGAAAACCTAAAAAACACCCTACCGCAATCGGCCCGATGGAAAGCCGCTCGGAGAGGGACTCCGCTTCCCCGTTAAGCGTGTTTAACGCGCCTTCTACCGCTTGGCGCCATCGTCCCAACCAATATGGTGAGCGGCCACCTGGTTTGCGCGCTGCTTCATAGGCGAGTTTCACCGCATCGTCCATGCCACCGTCGCCGATAGCTTGCATCCGAAGTGCTTGCCATCGTGCCATGCCATCTTTGGGGAATAGTACCGGATCGGGCTTTAGCGAATCCAGATACTCGCAAATGACCGGTGAATCGAACCAAGCCTCGCCGTCATCGTCGAACAGCGTCGGGACTTTGAGAATGGGATTGTCTGGGCCTAACTCATCAAGGCGCTTATCCCGTTCGCTTGTGAAAAGTTCGATCTGATCGTCGAGGCCTTTTTCGATGGCGACGACGCGCGTTTTCCGAACGAAGGGGGACGCTGCAGAATAGAAAAGTTTCATGGTACAGGCACTCCCAGCCGCTCTGCATTAGCTTCTTTAGTGGTGTCGATAAAGGAATCGCGTTCGCGCATGGATTTATACCAAGCACCTAAATTGGGTAGGTCTTTTCCCCAATTCCAATCCGGGCGGCGTTCATCCACATAGCCGAGCCCACAAGTCACCCCGATACCGCCGATCGTAAGCGGGCCGCTGATCAAGTCGGAATGGCTCTCAAGCCAGCCCATGATCCGGTCTATGGCCGTATCATATTTATTCACCATTTCCGAAAGTCGATATTTGTCCGGTCGCGCCACTTCTTTGTAATGGGATTGCGGCGCTTCGGTGAGAGCATCGCCGAGCGCTTGCAGACGCAGCGCGCGAAACCGTTCCTTGCCTTCTTGCGGATGGAATTGTGGTTCACCATCGAGGCAATCGAGATATTCGCAAATCACCGGTGAATCGAACAAGGTCGTCCCGTCATCCAAGCGTAGCGCCGGCACTTTTCTGAGAGGGTTGTCATCATCGATATCCTGATTTTTGCCATATAAATCGGTCACCTGTAGATCGATTTGGTCAAAAATGCCTTTTTCGTGCGCTAAAATGAGACATTTTCGGGCAAATGGTGATCGCGGTGTTACGCGAAGAACCGGCATGTCGCTTTCCTCCCAAAACCTGTTTAGCGTTGCTATAGCATGTCCGTAGGCGCGTTCGCACCTGTGCTGTGGTAAAATCTGTCCATGTACAACGATGTTGTTGATCTACGGGATTTTTACGCGACCCCCATGGGCCAGGTGGCGCGGCACCTTATTCGGAGGCGAATTAGATATTTGTGGCCAAATCTTTCAGGCATGACCGTCCTGGGGCTTGGCTATGCGACCCCCTATCTACAACCGTTCCAGAATGAAGCTTCCGCGGTTCTGGCGAACATGCCATCAGCACAGGGTGTTTTTCATTGGCCGGAACGGGAGCCGGGAAGGGTCGCACTTTCCGATGATGGGGAATTGCCGTTTCCAGACCGAGCAATCGACCGCTTGCTTATTGTCCATGGGGTCGAGTGTAGCGAAAATTTACGGATTATGCTGCGCGAAGCCTGGCGGGTGTTGGCGGATGGCGGTCGGATGATCGCGGTGGTGCCGAACCGGCGCGGCTTGTGGTCTCGATTTGAGCACAGGTCTCCATTTGGGCATGGTCACCCCTATAGTGCCGGGCAACTTCGTAAATTATTGCGCGATTGTTTATTTACGCCGATGGTGATCGACCATGCGCTTTATGTTCCGCCTATTCGTTCCAGAATGTTGATGCGCTCTGCACCGGCCTTCGAGAAGGTGGGCAGTCGCTGGGCTCAGGCGGTTTCCGGCGTGCTCATTGTTGAAGCTTCAAAACAGATTTATGCCGGCACCGCTGTGTCCTCGCCGCGACCGGTCCGGAAGCGACCCCTAGTGGCGCTTCCAGGTGGTAACGCGGCCTCGCAAAGCCAACCCTGTGTAGGGAAGCGTTAACCGTCGGGTCCTAGCGCTATACGTTCGTCGAGATCATCGACGCTATCGGCATCGATCACTTGGCGGACCGTATCGATTGAAAACCCTTTTCGGGCGAGAGCACCTAAGTCACGTTCTTGACGTTCTTCGCGGTCTTTCTCGCGCCACGGACCGAGCCGCCGCCGTCGGGCATAGGCACAGGCGGCAATTAGTTCAGCCATCGGCGTATCTTCCGTGTCGTCTGCGAGTGCCTGGTCGATATCATCGTTGGATACCCCTTTGGCCATCAAGTTTGCCCTGATGGCGCGTGCGGACCCGCCCCGTCGTCGCAATGAGGCAACGCGCATGGTGGCATAGGCGGCATCATCCACTAATTTTGCATCCCGATAGCGCTGAACCAAATCGTCTACCAGCTTTGCGCCTTCTTCTGGGTCCGTGTCATGAGCGCGTGCAGACCGGTCAACCCGCCGCATCAAGACGCGGCGTAAATTTTCCGCTGAAGATGCATAGCGCTGTAAATAGTATAGTGCGGCATTTTCCAGCGACTTTTGTGTCGCTTTCCGCGGTTTCTTTTGTTTTCTCGATGAATCTTGGGCCATTCCAGTTGGAATCCTAACTTGTTCGACCTCAAAAAAAAATAATTAGGTTGTGACGGGCATCACTGATTCTAATCTCGGGAAAGAGCATTATCATTTTAACGAACGTTGGTCGCGCGTCTACCCTGCCCCTCCCAAACGGCAGCGATCAAAGTTCTAAGCGGCGGCATGAAAATGTCGCCGTTTTCTTTTGAGGACGGGTTCTCCATTTTATTCATATCTCATTCGTATGTGATCGGGGTCACTGAAATTCAGTGCCTGATATTCCATTGTGCATTTATGACGTGCCGGTTTTCCGGTGATCGTCAAAATCGGGATCTTGATCGATTGTCACTTCTGCCCCTCCCAAACGGCAGCGATTAAGATTCCTAGCGGCGGCGCGTTAGCGTCGCCGCTTTTATTTTGGAATTGGTAGGCAGGGGTCTATCTATTTGTCATAAAGCTCTGCCGCAGTCCTGCGGCAGCTATATTTAAAGAAGTGAAGTTTCGATTTGTCACAGCGTTATCGAGATCCCAGGACATTTGGTGCCATGAATTGGCGCGGCCTTTGGACGCTCTATGCTAAAGAGGTACGGCGTTTTTTGAAGGTCTATACGCAGACCCTTTTGGCCCCGGTGATTACCTCGCTGTTGTTTTTAGCGATTTTTAATTTGGCTTTAGGACGGTCTGTACAAGTCATTGGCGGTATTCCGTTTTTAGAATTTCTGACACCGGGCCTCATTATGATGATGATCGCTCAGAATGGGTTCGCAAATACGTCGTCCTCAATCTTGATCGCCAAAATTCAAGGAAATATCGTCGATGTGCTGATGCCGCCCATCGGTCCCGCGGAGTTGATGCTCGCATACGTCGCCTCGGGCCTGACTCGTGGCGTAATGGTTGGTGTTGTTACGCTCATAGCCATGTATTTTTTCGTACCCATAACCATCCATCATCTCGGGGTGGTCATCTTTTTTACCTTGGCCGCATCCTTAATGATGTCGATGCTGGGCATCATCGCCGGACTATGGGCGGAGAAATTTGATCATATTGCGGCGATTACCAATTTTGTTGTCACACCGCTGTCATTTCTCTCCGGCACTTTTTATTCCATAGAGCGCCTGCCCGAGATGTTTCAAACCATTGCCCTCTTTAACCCGCTTTTTTATATGATCGACGGCTTTCGCTATGGTTTTATTGATCGTGCGGACGCGTCGCTTTGGGTGGGAGCGGGTGTTTTGGTCGCGGTGAATGTGGTGTTGTGGTTGGCCACAGCACGGATGCTGTCGACTGGCTATAAACTCAAAGCGTGAGTTTCCGACGGGTCATGGGTTTGATTGCGCTTCTTTAACGTCGCTCCAAAAGGCTGCCGGATAAGTTGACAGTGCTGGCCTGAATACAGATACTCCCCGGCTTCTTAAGGCGAGCTTAAGAAAATAACGTTTTATGGATGGAAAGATGTCAACGGCGGTGATGCCCACGTATGGCCGTGCAGATATTGCTTTCGCGAGCGGCGAAGGCGCCTATCTCACAGCGACGGACGGAAAACGGTATTTGGATTTTTGTGCTGGTGTCGCAGTAGATGCGCTTGGCCATTGCCATCCTCGTTTGGTGGAAGTGTTGAGTCAGCAAGCGAGCCGTGTTTGGCACACCTCCAATTTATATCGAATTCCGGAGCAAGAGCGTCTTGCGGAGCGGCTGGTGGCCAACTCGTTTGCGGACATGGCCTTTTTCTGCAATTCGGGCGCTGAAGCGGTGGAAGGTGGCATCAAGCTTTGCCGGAAGTTTCATAGTGCTAACGGGCATCCGGAAAAATGGCGGATTTTATCGTTTGAGGGTTCGTTTCACGGACGCACTTTGGCGACCCTTGCGGCGGCCAATAATGAAAAGCATCTTGATGGGTTTGGCCCTGTTTCTGATGGTTTCGACAATCTACCGTTTGGCAACACAAACGCGTTGCGCGCTGCGATAACGGAAGAAACCGCGGCGATTCTAGTTGAACCTGTACAAGGGGAAGGGGGCATCCGGCCCGCGGACCCCGGGTTCTTAAAGGATATTCGTGCGGTCGCAGATGAATTCGGTTTGCTGGTCTTTTATGACGAAGTTCAGACCGGCATGGGGCGGACAGGTAAACTCTGGGCCTATGAATGGGCTGGTGTTGCTCCGGATGTCATGTCCATTGCGAAAGGGCTAGGCGGCGGGTTCCCGATTGGTGCGGTGTTGGCAACGTCGGAAGCTGCTAAGGGCATGACCCCGGGTACCCATGGCTCGACTTTCGGGGGCAATCATTTGGCGACAGCGGTTGCGGATGCGGTTGTGGAAACCATTCTTGAGAACGGGTTTCTGGCAAATGTGTGCCGCATGAGTGAAATTTTGCGCCAGCAACTTGAAGCGTTGTGCGAACGGCATCCGACGATATTTAAGTCAACACGTGGCGCCGGTTTAATGTTGGGGGTCGAATGCGGGCCGCTCAATTTAGATCTCATGTCGATGGCCCAAGAAGAAGGTTTGTTGACGGTTGTCGCGGGTGAGAATGTGCTTCGGTTCGTGCCCCCGTTAATTATAGAAGAGCACCATGTTGAAGAAGCCGTTGAAATCCTTGATACGGTCGCGCAACGGGCGGAACAGGATAATGGTTAGAAGAAAAAACAAAGCCGATCCGAAACATTTCCTCGATATAGACCGGTTCGACGAAAAAACCCTGCGGCGTTTGCTGCGGCTTGGACGCGCGTTTAAGCGCGGTGGCGTAAGCCGTCGCTTGCCGCTCAAAGGCAAAACGCTCGCCATGGTATTTGAGCAACCTTCAACGCGGACACGGGTCAGCTTTGAAGTAGGTATGCGCCAACTCGGCGGCAATGTGGTGTTATTGAGTGAGTCCGAAAGTCAGTTGGGCCGCGGGGAAACAATTGCCGATACCGCGCGTGTGCTGTCGCGCTATGTGGATGGCATTATGCTGCGGACAAAATCCTCCGAGCATCTGCACGAACTTGCGCAGCATGCAACAGTGCCGGTCATTAACGGTCTAACGGATCTCACCCATCCATGCCAAATCATGGCTGATGTTATGACTTTCGAGGAACGAAAAGGCCCTATTACCGGTCGCCCAGTGGCGTGGCTGGGAGATGGTAATAATGTTGCTGCAAGTTGGATCCAGGCGGCCGTGAAATTGCGCTTCCCATTGCGGCTGGCATGTCCCGATTCTCTGCAGCCGAAAGCTGGGCTGATCGAATGGGCGCATAGCGAGGGCGGTGACGTGACGCTGATGGAAGACCCGGACGAAGCGGTTGTGGGCGCGGATTGCATCGTCACCGATGTCTGGGTGTCGATGGGGGATCAGGATAAGCGGCAACGGCACAATTCGTTGCAGCGCTATCAAGTGAACCGGCGGATTATGTCTCGTGCCAATGAAGACGCAATCTTCATGCATTGCTTGCCAGCCCATCGCGAGGAAGAAGTCACGGCAGAAATTATCGATGGGCCGCAATCTGCTGTATGGGATGAAGCAGAAAACCGCCTTCACGCTCAGAAAGGTGTACTCGCCTGGTGCATGTCGTAGCCGACGGGGCGCTTGCGCCCGAAGAAGATTTCATTCTGCCGTTTATTCTCGACGAATCGGACATGCATGGCCGCATGGTTCGGCTGGCCGATTCTGTAGATCAAATCCTTCGCCAGCATGATTACCCCAAACCGGTCGCCCGCTTATTAGGTGAGGCCTTAACGCTGACGGCGCTGTTGTCCGCTGCTTTGAAGTTCGCAGGGGTCTTCACACTGCAAACAAAAGGTGACGGTCCTGTTAGTTTACTGGTGTGCGATGCTACCGAAAATGGCGCACTTCGCGGGTATGCAAAAGTGGATGGCGACATCCCGGACAATGGCGGGTCGGGCTCGGCGCTACGAAATTTATTGGGGGAAGGTTACCTCGCTTTTACCGTAGATCAGGGTGATGATACGGATCGGTATCAAGGGATCGTCGAATTGGATGGAGAAACACTGGAGGAATGTGTTCATCATTATTTCCGGCAGTCCCAGCAGTTTCAGGCGGCGGTGAAAGTCACTGTTGCCGGCGGTGATAATGAACCATGGCGCGCCGGAGGCCTGATGTTGCAAAGGTTGCCGGCGGACGAAAATGCGATCGACGCGGCAGAGATTGAGGCGGCGTGGCAGTCGGCAATGGTAACCATGGCCGGCTGTGACCCGTCCCAGTTGGCTGCCCTAGGGACGTCGCCTTATGATTTGTTGTTCAATCTCTTTAAAGATGGTGGTGTGCGTGTCTTTGACGCAAAGGACGCGCGCGCCGAATGCCGTTGTTCGAAGGATCGCGTGAGAGTTGTTTTGACGAGCCTGTCCGATGAAGAAATTGAAGATATGAAGGAAGAGGGCCACATTGTGGTCACGTGTGAGTTTTGTAACCGCAGCATGTCGTTTGATGAAATCGACCTCGCTGCGATGCGAACCACGTAAACCAGTCGCGGAAAATTAGCGCTTAACCTGCTTGAGGTGACCTGTGCGTATGAAGAATCTTTCTCGAATTTGCGGTTCTGTTCTGATTTCTATTATCCTGTTCGGTTGTGAGACACCGCCGGCGCAAAAGCCGCTACCGGTCCTATCGTTTGCGGGATCAGCGCCGATATTGTTGGATGTCGCACAGATCGAGATTCATAAAAATTATAAGTCGCCGTTGAAATTGCCCAACGTGGACCATGAAATGCCGTTGAATTTGCAAGATGCGACCGAGAGCTGGGCGAAAGAGAGGCTCAAAGCCGTGGGCCGCACCGGCACGGCGCGGTTCATCATTACGCAAGCCAGTGTTGTGGAAACAAAGCTAAAGCAAACCGAAGGCATAAAGGGGGTGTTCACGACCGATCAAGGTGAACGCTATGACGGAATTCTATCCGTGCAGATGGAGGTTTCCGGCGGCATAGCACGGGGAACGGCTGCGGCGCGCGCCGGTGTTCGGGCCAGTCGAACAGTGCGTGAAGACGCGACATTGGCGGAACGCGAACGCAAATGGTTTGATATGACCGAAGCGATGTTGAATGAGCTCGACAAAACGCTTGAGACGCAAATTCGTCGCCATCTGAAGGCTTTCTTGAAATAGCGGCCTTAATTGCGCCAGAAGGACGGAGCCAGCAATACGAAGATGGTGAAGAGTTCGAGGCGGCCGAGCAGCATGCCAAATGACAACAGCCACTTTGCGGAATCCGGCAAAGTGATGAATGCGCCTGCCGGCCCGATGGTTGGCCCCAAGCCGGGGCCGACATTCGAAATCGCCGTCGCCGCCCCCGAAACGGCCGTCAAGAAATCTAACCCAATAAGACCGAGGCCAATCGCTAGTACGACGAATGAGACCGCATACAAAAAGAAGAAGCTCATGACTGAGCTGCCAACATCTTCGGGAATGGGCTTGCCGTTATAGTATGCGAGGAAAACACCATGGGGCTGTAAGAGCTTGCGCATTTGGGTTTTGGCCGTCGCATAGAGCACTTGAAAGCGGAAAACTTTGATGCCGCAGGTGGTCGATCCCGCACAACCGCCGACAAACATGAGAAAGAGAAATATCACCAGGGCAAATGGACCCCAAGCACTGAAATCCTTTGTAGCATAGCCGGTGCCGGTGATGATCGAGACCACATTAAACGCGCTGTTCTGCAAGGCATCTGCTGGGTCCATGCCTTTTGTACGCCATAGATAGAACGCGATAGCTGCAGTGGTGCAGAGAACGATGATAAGAAACCAATGAACTTGGCTGTCACGCATGAACGCGTTTGTACTGCCTCGGAGAACCCGCAGGTAAAGTACGAAAGGCAAGCTGCCCAGTAACATGAATATGATGGCGATGAATTCAATTTTAGCATTCTCAAAATAACCAACCGACAAATCATGGGTCGAAAAGCCACCGGTTGCGATAGTGGTCATGGCATGTGCCACAGCATCGAAGCCGGACATGCCGGTGAGCCAATAGAAAAAGGCGCAGAGCACGGTGAAGAACAAATAGATAAATCCGATATAGGCGATCAGTTGTGCCGCCCGGGGCAGGATTTTTTCGGACTTATCCGACGATTCCATGCGAAACAACTGCATGCCACCCACTTGCAAAAGCGGCATGATCGCGATGGCCATGCCGATTATGCCAATGCCGCCCAACCATTGCAGCAGTGCCCGCCATAGCAAAATACCCGGCTGCACTTGTTCGAGACCGACAATGACCGTGGAGCCGGTCGTGGTGAGCCCCGACATAGCTTCGAAAAATGCGTCCGTATAAGAAAGCTCCAAATTCGCAAAGACCATGGGAAGTGCGCCGAAGGCGGGGATGATGATCCAGGCGAGTGCGGTTAACAAAAAGGCTTGCCGGACATTGATGCCGCGAATGGGCGCACGGGCGGTAAACACAAAAAGCCCGCCGACAAAGGCGGTAAAGCCGGCAGCAACAGCAAATACCTGCCAGTCCTTGTTACCGCTGACGGCATCCGCAACTGCGGGCAGACACATTGCGCCGGCTAACGTCGAAAGCAAGACGCCTAAGATGAATAGGATTGGGCGAAAATCGAGCAAGGTATTGGTCCCCGCAGCAGCTGTTTGCGCTCCTTATTAGGGCACAGGGTCACGGAATTACGGGAATTTGTCCAGCTTTGTCGTTTAAGGGATACCTTAGGACTAAAGTCTCGAATTCGGGCTACCGAGTAGAGACAAAAATTCGCGCCGGGTTTTTGAATCATCACGAAAAGCGCCGAGCATATGGCTGGTTACCATGGAGACTTCGGATTTTTGGACGCCCCGGGTGGTCATGCATTGATGTTGTGCTTCAACGACCACGCCGACGCCTTTCGGCTGCATCACTTGATTGATCGTGGTGGCGATTTCAGCGGTCAATTTTTCCTGAATTTGCATGCGGCGCGCGAAGATTTCCACAACGCGCGCGAGTTTGCTGATGCCGACGACACGGTTTGCCGGCAAATAGGCTACATGAACCTTGCCGATGATTGGCACGATGTGATGTTCGCAATGGGAGAAAAACTGGATGTCGCGAAGGACAACCATTTCGTCATAGCCGCCGGTTTCCTGGAAGGTTCTTTGAAGAACTTCGACAGGGTCTTCGTCGTAGCCGGCAAAGAATTCTTCCCAAGCACGGACAAACCGGCTGGGGGTGCCTAGCAAGCCCTCACGCGACGGATTATCCCCGGACCACCGAATTAGGGTCCGCACTGCCTCTTCGGCTTCGTCTCGGCTCGGCTTTACTATTGTCTCATCCAGCGACACCACGCCGGACGCGGTCGTTTTGTTTGTCTTGCTCACCGTTGGAATCCATTATGTTGTTTAAGCCTTTAAATAGCTTTTTTCGGCCATTTGTCTAGCTTTTGTTGCGCCGTTCTTAGTTCAATTGCACGGGCTGATGGGGGCTGTCGAGTGAAAAAGCGGGAATTTGGACGTCAAAACATTCGCCCGTTCGCGCTTCCATTTGATAGGTGCCCACCATAATACCCGATGGCGTCTGCAACGGCGTACCGCTTGTATACTCAAAATCGTCGCCGGGGCCTAGTACCGGCTGCTCGCCAACAACCCCTGGCCCACGCACTTCTTGAACGCGTCCGTCTGCGTCCGTGATTTGCCAATATCTCGTTCGCAACTGCACGGTCTCAAGGCCCGTATTCTCGATTTTCACGTGATAGGCCCAGACGTAATGATCTTCGTCCGGGGCTGATTGATCTTCGAGATAGAACGGTTTCACCGTTATTTTTATGTCACGGGTACGTTCTTCGTACATCCGCCGCTCCTGTAGGCAAACCACGTTTCTTCTTAAGGCCTATGATAAGCCCCTGATGAAGCTGTTTGTCAAAATGAAATTGTTGATCCGATTGTATATCTCACACGTCCGCGCTTCCGCTGCAAGACGCTCCTCCAAGCACGCAAAATTTCGCACAATGAGGGTGGTTAAGCTTGATCGGTGACAAGGCGTTTTTGAGCGTCGTTCCTAAATCGAATGATTCCGCATATGGAAGCAGAGTGCACGGTGAAACGATGGGCGCGTCATCGCTCTTGCGTTTGACCACCATCCTGGACTGCGCGCACATAATATTTTTGGGTGAAACGTTCAGGATGTCCCAGCACTGTTCTGTTATCTCCGGTATGTCGAGCGTTTCGTCCATTTCCGGGAATAGAATGAGGGCTGCGGGATTGTAAGCGTCAATGCGGATATCCTCGGTCGTAAAAAGTTCTTTAAACCCTTCGCGCATTTGTGTTTCGTCTTGGTCCCAACAGGTACGGCTCGCCGCTGCGATCGCGAAGCCGTTCTCTGACAACCATTTGAGCCCGGCCAATGCGGGTTCCCAGGAGCGGTCGCCGCGAATGTGTTCATGGCTAGTTTTTGTGTAGTGATCAAGCGATACCCGAAACGTTAGGCGGTTGCGAAACCGTTTAGGTAGGGCGAGGAGAGCATCCGCACATTTCATCATGGGGCGCATGGCATTGGTAAGCACAAGCACTTCGAAGTTTTGCTCTAGAGCGCTTGTCAGCATTGCGATGAGATCGGGATTCATGAAAGGCTCTCCGCCGGTAAAGCCGATTTCGCGCGTGCCCAGTTGAAGGGTCTCGATTTCATCAAAATATGCGTCCACTTCCGCAGCACTTAGATAAACCAACCGATCATTGGTGGGGCTGGATTCGATATAACAATTCTCGCATGCGAGATTGCAAAGCGTGCCTGTATTGAACCAAAGCGTGTCCAAACGCTCAAGCGTCACTTGGGCTCGAATGCTGCCGTCTGCAGTGCGGTCTGGGTCGCGAAACTTTGCCGGGTCGAGGCGCGCGCCGCGCCCTATGGTCATTTCATTCATAATGGGCGCACTTTAGAGCCGGTTAACCGGAACTCAACGCAAATTTTTGTGTTCGGTTGATTTGACCCGTGTTTGCCGAATAGCCATTGTTGAACGGCGTGGAGTGCTACCCTATAAGGAAGGTTCAGGGCTGCGGGTATGATGTAGTGGTAGCCTGCCAGCTTCCCAAGCTGGACGTGCGGGTTCGATT
>Ga0055584_100000320_pt1 | contig 45024 bp, 33 predicted proteins | sample OSDHelmetaG_FD_58716 | JGI IMG/M metagenome (GOLD analysis project Ga0055584, IMG submission 58716) | Pelagic marine sediment microbial communities from the LTER site Helgoland, North Sea, for post-phytoplankton bloom and carbon turnover... | ecosystem: Environmental > Aquatic > Marine >...
CCCGACGATCAGGGCCGCATCGACCTGGACTTCACCTTCGACTGCCCGCCCCTGCCCGAGCTGGCCGAAGGCGAACTGCGGGAGCCCAAGGCGTCGCGGGCGGTGGGGGCGTGGCCCGTCGCGGCGATGCCCGAGGGCGGGCTGGAGGTCTGGCTGCCCGACGCCGAATCGCCCATTCGGATCCGGCCCGCGTCGGGCCCCGCGCCGCTGTCGTCCGGGGGCAAGAACTCCCAGGCCAAGCCGCAGTAGCGCCGCGGCACCTCAGTCCGAGGACAGCTCGCTCATCGACACCAGGTTCTCGAGCATGTGGCGGCTCACGCCGATGGCCATCAAGGCCGAGTTGGCGACGTTGCGCACGGACCGGGGCAGGTCCAGCTGCCCGTCGGGGCCGAACTCGGGCTGGTGGGCGTCGACGAGCTCCACGGACGTGGACCCGAGCCGCGACTTGAGGAACTCCAGGCTCGGCTGGACGTGGTCGACGTAGAAGGCGAAGCGCCGCTCGAGGCCCTCCTCCGTGTCGTCGCCGCGACCTCGGCCCAGAGCCCGCTTGTGCATTTCGTTCTTGCTCACCGACAGGTGAAGCACCTTGATGATCGGGATCGACAGGCGATCGGACAGCGACATCACGTGGCGCGCGGCGACCTCGGTCCGGGGGTAGCCGTCGAGGATGATGACCGCCTCGTGCTGCCGCGCGAGGTCGGCGATCACGCCCTCGATGATCCCCTCGGACCACTCGTCGGGCACCAGGAGCCCCGAGGTCACGCAGTACTCCAGCCAGTCCAGCTGGCTCGGCTCCGGCCCGTAGGCCTCGGTCAGTTCCACCTCGTACTGGCGCGCCTTGGTGATCAACGCCTCGTTGCTGTGGGCGGGGTCGTAGATGCAGCGGTCCGGCCAGATGCCGAAGTCCGTGCCCAGCCGCGCCCGGAACTCGGCGTCTTCGCGAGCGCGGGCGTATGTCTGCCTCAGCGCGTCGCCCATGGACACGTGGTGTTCCTTGGGGAGGTGCAGCACGCGGCGCAGGGCTTCGGCGACCACGCCCTTCCCGCAGGAGCTGGGCCCCGACAGGATGATGATGCCGCGCCCGCGGGCGCGGACGGAAACCGTCAGACCGAGGGCCGCGGACGGGCGGCTGGGAGCAGGCTGGATCCAGGACATGCAGGCAGCTCCGCGGATGGGGGTACGCGGGCGGGAACTCTATCGATCGACTCGCGCGGCGCAAGCCCTCGGCCGGCTACACTCCTGCGCTCATGCGTGTCCTCTTGATCCATCCCGCGGACTTCCCGGACCCTGACCGGCCGCCGCCCCTGCTCCCCCCGAACCAGGCCCCTCCCCTGGGGCTGGCGTACATCGCCTCGTTCCTGCGGGACGCCGGGCACGACGTCGCCATCCACGACATGAAGCACACCGAGCTGGAGCGGGACGCGTTCGTGGACGTCGTTCGGCGCTTCGACCCGGCGCTGGTGGGCCTGGGGCTCTACACCGTGACGGTCCCCGTGGGGGAGGAGATCAGCCAGCTGCTCAAGGCGTGGAAGCCGTCGGTGAAGGTCGTGGTGGGCGGCCCCCACCCCGCCGGCGCCCCCGAGGAGTGCGCCCGCAACCCCCACTTCGACTTCGCCGCCGTCGGCGAGGGCGAGGTGATGATGCTCGACCTCATCGAGGCCCTGGAGTCCGGTGGCGACCTGAGCAAGGTGGCCGGGCTCTGGTTCACCGAGGACCCGACGGACCCCGAGTCCCCGGTGGTCACCGCCCCTCCGCGGGGCTGGATCGACGACCTCGACGCCCTGCCGTGGCCTGCGCGGGATCTGCTCCCGCCCCTCGATTCGTACGCGATGACGATGTTCCAGTACCGGGAGTGGCCGGCGACGACCATCTACACGTCCCGGGGCTGCCCCTACTCGTGCATCTTCTGCGAGCGGCGGGAGATCCTCGGCAACAAGTTCCGGGTGCACACCGCCGGCTACGTGGTCGACGAGATCGAGCACCTGATCACCGAGTACGGCATCCGCGAGATCTTCTTCTACGACGACACGTTCACGCTGGACGCGCGCCGGGTCGAAGCCATCTGCGACGAGATCCTGCGCCGCGGAGTCGAGATCAGCTGGAATATCTCGACCCACGTGGGCACGGTCACCCGCGACCTCCTGCGGCGCATGAAGCTGGCCGGCTGCTGGCAGATCGCCTACGGCATCGAGACCGGCGACCCCCGCGTGATGCAGGACATCCTCAAGGGCACGACGGTGGACGAGGTCCGCGAGCGCATCCAGTGGACGACGGACGCCGGCATCGAGGCCAAGGGCCTGTTCATGATCGGGCACCCCACGGACACGCCCGAGAGCATCGACCGCACGATCGAGTTCGCCCGGTCGCTGCCCATCGCGTCGGCCAACTTCAAGATCACGACGCCCTTTGTGGGCACCCCCCTGCGGGATATGGCCGCCGACTACGGCGAGCTCAACGGCGACGACTACCGCAACTTCATGGGCGACCCCAACGAGGTCGTCTTCGTCGCCAACGGCCTGACCCGCGAGTACCTGCTGGGCGTTCAGCGCCGAGCCTACTGGCGGTTCTACAGCCGCCCCGGCCGGATGGTGCGGTTGACCCAGGCACTCACGGGGCGCGAAAACATCGGCAAGTTTGCGACGGGGGCGAAGTTGATGGGCCGGCTGGCGATGCAGCAGGCTCGTGGCCCCGAACAGGGCGTGCTGGCGCGCTTCCTCGAGTTCGAACACTAGGAGCCTGACCCATGGCCCGCGTCCTGCTGACCGCCGCCCCTTGGACCTACCGGGAGATCCGCTTCGCCGACGGGCAGGAGCCCCTGAAGCAGTTCCTGGGCACCCACCTGTTCCGCCGTGAGTCGACGGTCAACGGGAAGATGCCCTTCTGGTCGCTCCTGTACCTGGCTTCGTGGATCCGCCGCGAAGGGCACGACGTCACGTACGTCGAGTCCTACGGCACGCCCCTGGACGTCTGGTTCCGCGAGATCGAGGTGTACGACCCCGACGTCATCGGCCTGAACACCGTGACCTGCACCTGGGCCAAGACCCGGGAGATCCTCACGACGCTCAAGGCCCGCTGGCCGGACAAGCTGTACGTGCTCGGGGGCGCCCACACGAACGTCGCCAAGGCCGGCGTCATGGACGAGTGCCCCGAGCTCGACGCGGCCGTGTTCGGCGAGGGCGAAGAGACGCTGACGGAGCTGATCTCGGTGTTCGAAGGCGGCAGCCGCGACTTCTCCGGGGTCAAGGGCTGCGCCTGGCGCGCCGCCGACGGCACCGTCGTCAAGGAGCCCAAGCGCCCGTTGATCCACGACGTGGACCGGCTCCCCTTCCCCGCCCGCGACCTGATGCGCCAGCCCGAGCAGTACAACCCGCGGCTGAACATCTACAACCGGTCCAACAACACGGTCCTGTTCACGGGGCGCGGCTGCCCGCTGACCTGCGCCAGCTGCCACCTGCCGGCCATCGGCTCCATGCAGTTCCGCATCCGCAGCCCCGAGCACGTGTTCGCCGAGATGGTGGAGTGCGAGGACGTCCACGGGGTCACCGACTTCGGGTTCTACGACCACTTCGGCATCTTCAGTTCCGACGAAGAGAAGGCCATGAAGCTGTGCGAGCTCATCCTCGCCAGCGGCCGCAAGTGGACCTGGACCGTGACCTTCTGGTCGTTCGACTTCAGCGACGACCTGCTGGACCTCATGAAGCGGGCGGGCTGCTGGCGCATCGACACGGTGCTGATCTCCGGCGTCGACAAGAACCTGCGGGCGGCGACCATGGGCTCGCCCCTCACGGTGGAGGCGACCCGCGCCGGCGTGATGCGCATCCACGACAAGGGCATCGAGGTCGCGGCGCGGTTCTCGTGCGGCATCGAAGGCGAGACCCCCGACGAGTTCCGGCAGACCATCGACTTCGCGTGCGACCTGCCGTTGGAGTGGGCCTTCTTCACGCCGGTCAACCCGGTGTACGGCTCGCGCCTGTGGCGCCGGCTCGACAAGGCCGACCGCTTCGTCCAGGACGACCGGTCCATGAACATCTTCAACGTGTTCTACGACCCCGAAGCCATGGAGCGCGACACGCTCAAGGGCCTGCAGAAGGAGGCGTACAAGCGCTTCTACGGCCGGCCCGGCTTCATGGCGAAGAAGGCGCGGTTCCTCAAGGACCCCCAGGCCATGAAGCGCAACCTCACGCTCGCGGGCCAGCTGGGCAAGCACATGGCGGGGTTCTAGCGAACCGATGCCCTCGGACCCGCTGGCGGGGCTGCGGCCGCCGACCCCGGAGCCCCGCGACGAGCCGGCCCCCAAGCCCCCGGGCCAGCGGGTGCTCCCCGACGAGGCGTCCCCCGGCGGCCTGGCCATCGCCCGGGCCCTGCTGCTGCACACCCCCGACCGCGTGGACTCCACGTCCTGGTTCGGTCGCGCGGCCACCTGGGTGCTCCTGGCCGTCTGGGGCGCGTGGTTCGTGGTGCAGCCGTGGGACGCCGAGTCCATCGGCCAGTCCTTCCTGCACCGGCCGGACCTCGTCTTCCACGAGGCGGGACACATCCTCTTCGGCTTCTTTGGTGACTGGGTGATGTTCGCCGGGGGCAGCGTGATGCAGTGCCTCGTGCCGGCGGTGCTGATCGGCTACTTCGTGTTCGTTCAGCGACAGCCCTTCAGCGCGGCGGTGTGCCTGTGGTGGTTGGGGCAGAACGCCGTCGATCTCGCCCCGTACATCGGCGATGCCCGCGCTCTGGCCATGCCGCTGGTGGGCGAGTGGTCCGAAGAGATAGTCTCGTTGCGGGCGGCGCGGCACGACTGGCGAAACATCCTCGCGCCCCTGGGGTGGTTGGAACACGACCGCAGCCTGGGGGCGGCCGCAGGGACGCTCGGGCGGGCGGTGATGGTCGGCGCGCTGGGGTGGGGCGCGGCGCTTCTGCGCCTGCAGTGGAGCCGCCGCGACGACGGGTTCGGCGACCGCTGACCGGCGCCCGGGCCGGGGGGCGGCGGTCCGGTTGTCGGGGCGAGCCAGCGGCGCCCGGTCCTGCCGGGTTGGCCCGTCTGGGCGCCGCGCGGTGCGGGGGCCGAGTTGATAGACTTGCGCCCTTCGTCAGGGGACCCGCAGTGGGGACCCGGCGCGGGAGCGCGCGTGTCGGTACAGGCCCTCGGTACCCCCTGCCTCATCCCGGTGCACCTGGTCGGCCCTGCGGGCCCGTCCCGGGGGTTCATCACCCGGTTGGGGCGTGAGACGCTGGCCATCAGCACCGACCCCGAGCTGCCCATCGGCTGCCCGGTCGATCTCAAGTTCCAGCGCCCCGGAGACAGCGAGGCCATCGAGTGCAGCGGCGAGGTCCGCCGGCTCATCCCCGACGTCGGCCTGTGGCGCGGACGCCCCGCCGCGCTCGTCGAGCTGACCACGGCCTTCCCCGAAGACCTGTTCGGCGCCCAGGAGCTCCGCGGGACAAGCAACAACCAGTTCCGTCGCGGCTCCGAAGCGGGCGCCCCGGTGCCGACCAAGGCCGGCATGTCCGGCTCGCTGCGCGGGGGGCTGGGTCGTCGGCGACGCGCGTCGGGCGAAGTCGCGTCGGGCGAAGTCGCGTCGCCCAACTTCTCGCAGTCGGGCGACATGAGCCTGCCCAACGGCACGTGGGGTCAGCCCGACGTGTCCGAGGACGACATCACCGCGCCGCCGGTGCGGCCCGGCTCCGAAGACGAGGTCTTCGCCGGGTCCGACCACAGCGACGGGCTGCTCACCAGCACCGCCGGCGGGCTGCTGCCCGTGGACGAGACCGGCGACAACACCGTCGACGACTCCATCGATCAGAGCGCCGATGCCTTCGCCCCGGCCGCCGCCGATTCGTCCGACGGGTTCTTCGGGGGCGGCAACGAGCTGGTCAGCGCCGAAGTCGGCGTGCCGGCTGACGTCGCCGCCGCGGCCCTGGATCTCTTCGGTGGCAGCGACGAGGCCGCGCCGCCGCCCAAGACGGACTCGGACTTCCTGGCCCTCTTCGGCACCGTCGAAGGCAGCTCGTCCTTCCACCTGCCCGAAGGCGACGAGCACCCCGGCGACCAGTTCGGGGCGGGCCTCGGCGACGCCGCGGCCGATGGGTTCGGCGCGGGCCTGGGTGAGCCGGGCGGCGACCTGTCCGCCCCCGACGAGCTGGCCGCGACGCAACTCGACGACCCGCCGATGCTCGACGACTCGGCGCTCGACGGCTTCTTCGAGCCCGGCGGCATCGACGACGACGCGCCGCCGAAGCGCGGCGACGAGCCCGAGACCGACGACGACGGCTACTTCCAGATCGGCGGCGGCGAGTTCGCAGCCACGCCGGCGGTGTCCAGCGAGCCGCCCCCGGTTCAGGAAGCCTTGCTGGCGACGGGCGAGGTGCCCCCGGCCCGCGACGCCGCCGTGCAGAGCGCGAGCCAGTGGCGGCCCGAGCCCCCGGCCAGCGGCCGCGGCAACCGGGCCCCGTGGGAAGACGCCGACAGCTCCGGCGCGTCGCTGATCCCGGTCAACGCGCGCATCGAGTCGAACCTGCCCGTGACCTTCTGGGCCCGCGGCCGGTCCAACGACGCCATGGCCCAGAACTTCAGCAAAGAGGGCCTGTTCCTGGTCACCGACGAGCCGCCGCCGGTGCGCGGCGCCATCGTGCGGGTCGAGTTCCCCATCGAGGGCTCCCACGACTCGGTGCCCATCCGCTTCAACGCGGAGGTGCGCTGGCACAAGGGCGACCCCGGCACCGACGGCACGGTCGAGGGCTTCGGCATCCAGATCCTGACGTTCGAGACGCCGAAGGATCGCAAGCGCTACGACGAGCTGCTGCTGCAGATCATCCGCCTGCACCGGACCGAGTCGAAGGCCGAAGGCGTCTTCGGCTGAGCGGAGCGAGCCCACCGGGCTCGGGGAGCTGCGGACGGAGACCCCGCAGCCGCAGGCGAGGAGGCTCCGGGAGCCCCGCAGGACGCCGAAGGCGTCCGCAGGGTCCCCGTGGATCAGCCGGTCAGAACGACGTCTGGCTGAAGTAGTTCCGCGTGTAGAGCCCGATCCTCAGGAAGTCGAGGATCTCCATGTCGTTGATGCGCATGATCGAGTAGGCGTAGTGCGCTTTGAACGCCATGTTGTACGCACGGTTGGGCGGCAGCTTGATGGCCTCTTTGACCAGGGGCAGCAGCGCCGGGTAGCGCACGGCGATGGGGAACAGCTTCTGGAGGTTGCTGATCTCGCGCTTGTTTTCGATGTCGACGGGCGTCGCCATGAAGTAGCTCTGCTCGAACTCATCGGGGTCGAAGCCCGGCGGGAGCATGCCCTCCTTCATGACCAGGTCCTGGATCGTCGTGCCCGGGTACGGCTGGATGAGCGAGCACCACGCGTGCTCGGGCTTGAGCTGGGCGTTGAACTCCAGCGTCTCCCACGCCGAGTCGAGCGTCTCGCCGGGGCTGCCCAGGATGTTGCTCGTCTGCACCATGATCCCGTACTTGTGGAACAGACGCATGGTCTCGAGGATCTCAGCGTTGCTGAGATGCTTGTGCATGATCTTGTTCCGCATGTACTCGTTGCCGGACTCGACGCCCATCTTGACGGCGAAGCAACCCGACTCGGCGAGGTCGCGGATCGAGTCCTCGGACATGTAGTCGGCGCGGACGAGGCAGCTGAACGGCAGCCCGATGCGCTCCCGGTACAGCTTCATCAGCGGCTTGACGTACTCGTCGTAGTCGACGACGAACGTGTCGTCGCGGAACACCAGGCGGCGCAGCGGGTAGCGGGCGAGGAAGTGCTCGATCTCGCTGATGACGTACTCGACGGACTTGCGTCGCGAGTAGGTCCCCAGGCCCTTCATGATCTTCTTGAGGCCGACGTGGAAGCAGAAGCTGCAGTTGTCGGGGCAGCCACGACCCGTGATGAACCCTTCGATCTTCTGGTTCTTCACGAACGAGTACTTGTCGTAGATCGACCGATCCGGGAAGGGGTACTTGTCGAGGTTCTGCTCGAGCGGGCGCATGGGGTTGCGGTAGACGTTGCCCGCCGTGTCCTTGACCCACAGGTTCTTGATGCCCGTGTAGTCCTCGCCCGCTTCCAGGGCGTCCATGAGCTCGCGCATGCCCTCTTCGCCGTCGCCCCGGCAGACCACGTCGCAGGCCTCGCCTTCGACCATCTCCGGATAGAAGGTGGCGTGCATGCCGCCGAAGACCGTGACGACGTTGGGGAACCAGCGCTTGACCTTGCTGGCGACGGCCAGGGCCCACAGGTGCAGGCCCGTGGTGACCGAGAAACCCACGACGTCGATGTCGAGTCGTCGGAGGGTCCGTTTGAGGTCCCGTTCCGCGTTCTCGATGATCACGTGGCTTTCGTGTCCGTGTTCGGCGCAATAGGCCGCCAGGGCGGTTACGCCCATGTTCACGAACGGGTCCTTCTGGATGTACGCGATGCGCATCGTGTCGGTGCTCCTGCGCGCGCGTCCACCCAAGGTGTCGCGGCGGCGGCAGTGTAGCAGCGAGGAGTGCGGGGTCGCTTGGCCGAAATACCAGTCTTTCAGGGCCTTTCAGCGCCTTTCAGGGCCTTCCCATGACACTTTTTGCATTTCCTTGACATTCTGGCGCAAACGCAACAGACACGGGGATCCGGGATTTCAACCGGCCGGAATCATTGGGTTTTGAATCGTGCCGATTCCGCCGCATGCGGCACGACATCCCACCGACGTGCGGAAAGTCAACGGGTACAAGGGTCTTCGGCAGACATTCCGCATGCACAACGAAAAGTCATGCGTTAGCGTCGCCTCGCTTTGGGTGGGAGCCACAACGGCTCTCTGGAGCGAAAGGAACGAATCATGAACAAGGCTGAACTCGTCGCCGCCGTCCAGGCTTCTGGCAACTACTCGTCCCGCGCCGCTGCTGAGCAGGCGGTCTCCGACGTCCTCGGTGCCGTCTCCGGTGGCATCGCCAACGACGGCAAGGTCCAGATCGTGGGCTTCGGCACCTTCTCCGTGAAGGAGCGCGCCGCGCGCCAGGGTCGCAACCCGCGTACCGGCGAGCCCGTCGCGATCGCCGCGAGCAAGAACGTCGGCTTCAAGGCTGGCAAGGCGCTCAAGGAATCGCTCTAGGAGCGAAGCGCACAACGCGCAATCCAGCGGAGGCCCGGGCTGTTTGGTTCGGGCCTTCTGCGTTCTGGGAACCCAGGGAGCGGAGCATCCATGTCCCGGTGGTCTGCCTTCTGGTCTGACCCGCCCGACGCCTTCGGGCCGGCGCGGGCCGAACAGGAGCACCCGTCCGTCGCCGCGGCCGTCGTCGCCGCGCTCGAGCTGCAGCCCGGTCAGCACCTGCTGGATTGGGGCTGCGGCCACGCGCGGGGGAGCCGGGTCTACGCCGCGGCGGGGCTGAGGGTCTCGCTGCACGAGCCCTCCCCTGCCTTGCGGCGATCGGCGGCCGCCCACTGCGCCGGACGCCCGGGTGTCGACCTGATCGAGCGCACCGAGGACCTGTCGCCCGGCTCGCTGGACGCAGTCGTCGTCTTCTCGGTGGTGCAGTACCTGACCGAGGCCGAGCTGGCGGCTCTGCTGCAGGAGGCCCGCCGCTGCCTGCGTCCGGGGGGCGCCCTGGTGTTGGGCGACGTCATCCACCGCGGCGGCGGGGACCTCGCCACCTTCTTCGCCCGACCGCGATCGCTGCGGCACCTCGGGCAACGGGTGCGGGAGGGGGTGCGGCTGGCGGCGTCGGGCTACCTCGGAGCAAGGCGGGCCCAGCCCCTGCGCCGGTTCGAGCCGCAGCGGGTCGCCTCGCGGCTGCGGGCGGCGGGATTCGACGACGTCCGGCGACTTCCGCAGAACCTGGGCCCCCACCCGCGCCGCGCGAGCTGGCTCGCTCGATAGGCCGCGGGGCTCGGGGGCCGCCGCCTACATGATCTCGATGCCGATCTTCCGCAACGAGCGGTAGCCCGTGAACATCGCCGCGCTGAGGTAGGCGCGGCGGATGACCCGCTCCTTGGCCGTCTTGTTGCGCAGCGCGTGCTTGAGCACCGAGGGGTGCAGGTAGTACTGCAGCTGCCGCTTCACGAACCCGACCTTCATGTCGTGGGGGTCGCGGCCGTCGTCGAACAGGTACTCGAACTGGTTGAACATCTCGGGGTTGCGAGACGGCATCCGGCCTTCGCGGGTCATCTCGTAGAACAGGGCCGAGCCCACCTGCGGCGTGTACATGTTCATGCGGAAGAAGTCGCAGTGCTCCATGCCGTCGCGGGTGATCAGGTCCAGGTCGTCGTCGGTCTGCCCCGGAGCGCCGTACACGTGGCTGCCGAGGATGAGCACGCCGTGGCTCCGCAGCGTCTCCGACGCCTTGCGGTTGATGTCGATCGTGGACGCCTTGTTCATGTCCTTGAGCGCCTTGCGGCTGTAGGACTCGAAGCCGACGTTGACGAAGAACAGGCCCGCGCGGCGCATGATCTTGATGAGCTCGGGGCGCTTCGCCGCGGTGTCCGCCCGCAGGGCTCCGCCAAAGGGGATCTGCAGGTTGCGGCGGATCATCTCCTCGCACAGCTCGTACATCTTGGCGTGGTCGGTCGCCATCATGTCGTCGGTGAACATGAGCTCCTTGAAGCCCTGACGCTTGATGAGCTCGATCTCCGCGAGGATGCGGTCGTTGCTGTAGTCCCGGTGCTTGCCCCAGAAGGTGGGGCGCGTGCAGAACTTGCAGCGGTAGGGGCAGCCGCGGACCGTCTCGATGGCCGTCGACGGGTAGCCCGGATTGCTGAACGAGGGGTAGTACGGCAGCAGGTCTCGCCGCGGCATCTTCTCGAAGTCGAAGTCCTGGATGAGCTCCCGCCGCGGGTTCACGATCGCTTCGCCGTCGGGCCCCTTCCAGCAGATGCCTTGGATCTGGCTGACGTCCTTGTCGCCCTTGCCGTCGAGGTACTCGATAAGCTCGCGGAAGGTGTGCTCGGCCTCGTACAGCACGACGTAGTCGATGCCGCCGGCGATGTACTCCTCGGGCAGGAAGCTGGGGGCCTGGCCGCCGACGACCGTGACGAGGCCTGGGAACGCCTCCTTCAGCTGGTGGCAGACCAGCTCGATGATCACGCTGTCGGGGTAGAAGTTGTTGGTGAAGCAGACGACGTCGGCGCCGAAGCGCTTCACCTCTTCAAACAGGTTGTGGGAGCGGAAGCGGTGCTTCGCGTTCTCCACGATCCGCACCTGGTGGGGCGGGCTGATCGCGGCGGCCGCCGCGGCGAGGCCGAGCGGGGGGAAATTGGTCAGCATGAAATTGGTGGTTTGCCAATAACGAGCTGGCGCTGTGGAGAGCAGGACGCGCACGGCGGAAACGTAGCACCGGGGAACGCCCCCGGCAGGCGGGGGCGTCAGTCCCCGCCGCCCCCGCCGTCGCCGCCCGAGAACGCCGCGCGCCCCAGGAACAGGCTGCCGACCAGCAGGAGGGCCAGCAGGGCGTAGCGCATCATCCCGCCGAACCCGAGGCCACCGCCGCCGCCGTCCTCTTCGAAGTAGGCGCCACCGACCTTGCGCCGCTTGCGCTGCCAGGAGTCCTCCTGGGCGTGGGCGGCGGCGCGGGCCTTCGCGCGCTCGCGGTCGCGGGCGGACCTCGCGGTGCCCTGGGCGTCGCTGCCGCCCGCGGCGGTGACCTGGATCTGGTCGTCGCCTTCGCCCAGCGTGTAGCTGCCGGTGCGCGGGTTCTTGCCCGGGGCGTTGAACCGGGTGCCCTGGTCGCCGTAGCTGGGGCCAAAGTCCTCTTCGCCGGCCTTGCGGCGCCCGCTGCCGGGCTGGCCGGCGCGGGATCGGGAGCCGCCGCTGCCCGCGCTGCCGTCGCCGGAGTCGCCGGGGCCGCCGTCGCCAGGGCCGCCGGAGTTGCCGGGCCCGCCGTCGCCGGGGCCGCCCGAGTCGCCGGGGCCGCCGTCGCCAGGGCCGCCGCCCAGGTCCAGGTCCGCGCCGCCCATGGTCGCGACCTCTTCGTGGGCGAAGCCAAAGAGCGTCGAGATCTTGCCGCCGAACAAGACGATGGTCGCGATGCCGATGACGGCGATGGCGCACAGCAGGATCGCGAACTCCGACTGGCCCTGGCCGCGGCGTCGCTCGAGTCGGGGGGGGGTGCTCACGAGATCGACTGTAGCGAGCGGCTGTTGAGCAGATTTGGAGCGAAGTGAACGTTCTTTGACAGATGTGGAGGATGTTGAGGCGGGCCGCCACAAGTGCTGCGTCTTCGGCGCGCCTCCCACCCTCGGCGCCAGTATTGACGGTAATTACCTTGACCTCCCCGATCCCTCGTTCGTAGGCTGCCTGCAAGGCTGCTGTACCCGCTGGAGATCTGCCCCATGGACTGGAACATCGACCCTTACGATCGCCGCAAGATGCGCGGCCTCGCCGCCGCCAACGACGACCTGGACCTGGAGCAGCGCGACGACGCTCGGCGCCGCACCCACCGGCTGCCGCTGCGGTTGTGGACCGAAGGCCGCCTCGCCGGGAAGATCGACTTCCACAACTGCAGCAACATCTCGACCGAGGGCATGTTCATCGAGACGCCCGACCCCTACCCCCTGGGGTCGCTGGTGATGCTCGAGTTCAACCTGCCCGGCGTCGCAGACCCCATCTCGGTCAGCGGCCGCGTGGTCACGGTCCTCGACGAAGAGACCGCCGGCCCCGCGATCATGGGCTGCGGATTCCAGTTCGAGGGCATCGACGCCACCGACGCCGAGCTCATCTCGGCCTACTGCGACGCCAGCCAGATCGGCCGCCGCTGAGCTTCCCCCCACGGACCCGTGGAGGACACGACGCCCGGCTTCGGCTGGGCGTTTGTGCTTGGGGGAATCGAGGCCCCCGCGGGGGGGCCGGGGTGCCCCCGCGGCTACGGCTTGGGCGCGGGCTCCGGCGTCGGCTCCACCGCCGCCCGCTCATAGACCACCCGCAGCGTGCGCAGCGCGTCGTCCTGCTTCCACGAGTTCGGGTCCGACACCGAGAACTCGCCGGCCCCCAGCGTCGCCTCGGCCGTGTTCTCGGTGATGGTCCACCCCGGGTCGGCCTTCGCCATCCCCGACAGGTACAGCTCCACGTCGGCGAAGCCGGTGTTGCTCAACTCGACCACGACCGGGCTCCCCCAGGTCGGCGCGTCGGTCAGCTCGTAGCCCACCAGGTAGACGAAGAAGCCCTCGGCCCCCTTGCCGTTGGTCTTGCTGGGCACTGGCTTCCACGCGCCGTCGGGCGTCGCGCCGTCGACCGTCACGGTCAGCCCCGCAGCGATCTCGCCCCAGATCTGCTCGTTGAGCGCCGCGACGTGCTTCCGGTTGGGCTTCTTGCCGTCGGCGAGCCCCGTCAGCCGGTCCAACACGACCTGCGCCGGCACCTCGACCACCACGATGGCCTTGAGCTTGCCGTCCCCCACCCGCACCGCGCTGCGGCTGCTGTAGGCGGTCTTGCTGAACGGATGGGCGACGGCCAACGACGGCAGCAGCAGCAGGACGAGCAGCAGCATTCTCATCGTGGGCCTCCAGCGGGACGATTGCCTCGCCCCGGGGGTTCGGATACACCGTGGCGGTGCGTTCCTTGCCCCTTGTGGTCTTCCTGTTCGGCTGCGCCGGGCCTCCGCCCGTGGCGTTGACCGACGCGCAGGCCGCCGAGGCGTTCGTCGCCCTGCACGAGCCCATCTACCGGATCTACGGCCTCGGCGTCGACCGCGATGGCCTGCACGCCGCCCTGTCGGCCAGCTTCGTCGGCGAAGCCCTGACCCGCGAGTACGTCGAGCACTTCGGCACCGTGGTGGCGATGCAGAAGGAAGACACGGCGATCCAGGTACTGAAGGTCGACTACGAACACGTCGCCGTGTTGGACCGGACAGACGCCGGGGTTCGGGTCGACGCCGACTGGTCCGTGGGCGGAATCGTCACCCACCAGGCCCACAAACACCCGCGCGTGAACCGCTACCGCGCCGTCTACACCCTGGCCGCCACGCCCCAGGGGCCGCGCATAGTCGACACGAAGCTGCGCAACCTGGCTCGGGTGCAGTCGCTGCTGGGCAGCGGCGACGACTGGCTCCTCGACGGGCTGCCCCAGTCCGGCGGCGGGCTGCTCGACCCCCTCGACTACCTCGAGGCCGGGCTGGGCTCGCCGACCGAGGAGGCGCCGACGGCGGAGGGCTCGCCGACCGAGGACCTCGCAGCCCCCGCCGAGCCCCCCGCTCCCACCCCGTCCCCCTCCCCCGTCGACCCCCTGGACGAGCTGCTGTGAACGCCGTCTCCATCCGCGACCTGCGCTTCGCCTACCCATCCGCCCGCAGCAGCGACGGCTTCGCCCTGTCGCTGCCGTCGTGGGACGTGCCCCGGGGCGCCCGCGTGGCCCTGCACGGGCCGTCGGGCTGCGGCAAGTCCACGCTCCTGGCGGTCATCGCCGGGGCCCTGCCGGCCGCCGCCTCGCGGCTCGAGGTCCAGGGCCCCGACCTGACGACCCTGTCGGAGTCCGCCCGGCGCGCTCACCGCATCCGGCACGTCGGCTTCGTGTTTCAGGACTACCCGCTCGTCGACTACCTCGACGCCACCGACAACGTGCTCTTCCCCTACCGGCTCAACCCTGCCCTGACCCTGGACGCGGCGGCTCGCGACCGCGCCGCCGCGTTGCTGGCGGAGCTGGGCCTCGCCGGCAAGGAGCGCCGCGCTCCCCGCCGCCTGTCCCAGGGCGAGCGGCAGCGCGTCGCCATCGCCCGGGCCCTGGTCACGGAGCCGTCGATCCTCCTCGCCGACGAGCCCACCGCCGGCCTCGACCCCGCCCGCTCGGCCGCGGTGCTGGAGCTCCTGGAAGGGCTCTGTGAGTCCCGTGAGTTGACGCTGCTGTTGGTCACTCACGACCCCGCCATCCTGTCGCGCTTCGACGCCCAACTGGACGTCGGCCCCCTCGGCGGTGACTCGTGAGTTCGGTGCGGCACGGCCTGTATCTGGCGCTGCGGTACCTGGCCTCAGCCCCGGGGCGAACGGCGATCCTGGTGCTCGGCACGTCGGTGGCCCTGTTCCTGCCGCTGTTCACGTCCCAGGCTGCCCAGGTCCTGGAAGACGAGTTGCTCACGCGCGCATCGTCCTCGCCCATCCTGCTGGGGGCGCCGGGCAACGAGTTCGACCTGACCATGAACTCGCTGTACTTCCGCGGCCGGATCCGGGAGCCCATTCCCTACGGATCACGACGGCTCGTCGACCAGCGTGAGTACGGGCTCACGGTCCCGCTCTACGTCGCTCACAGCGCCGGCGGCGCCCCGGTGGTGGGCACGTCGCTGGAGTACTTCGACGCCCGGGGCCTGACCCTGGCGGAGGGACGCAAGCCGGCGCTGCTGGGTGAGGTGGTGGCCGGCGCGGCCGCCGCCGAGGCATTCCACCTGAGCCCCGGAGACACCGTGCGCTCGGACCTCACGAACCTCTACAACATCGCCGGGGCCTACCCGACGATGCTCGAGGTCGTCGGGGTCCTGAAGCCATCGGGCGGCCCCGACGACGAGGCGTTCTTCGCCGACGTCAAGACCATCTGGGTGCTCGATGGCGCCCTGCACGGCCACGACGCGGTGCAGAAGGAGGCGTCGCTGAACCCCGACGCCGATGAAGGCGAAAACCTCGAGGCGACCGCCGCCATCTTCCTGTTCAGCGAGATGACGAAGGAGACCCGAGCCAGCTTCCACCTCCACGGCGACGCCGACGAACTGCCGGTCAGCTCCCTGCTCGTCTTCCCCCGCGACGCCCGGGCCCACGACCAGCTGCTCGGCGACGCGCTCCTCGAGTCGGGCCTGCAGGCGGTGCGGCCGACGTCCGTGGTGCGGACGGTGCTCGACATCGTGCTGCGCGTGCGCGAGGGGCTGAACGCCTACTTCGGGGTCGTCGCGGGCAGCACCCTGGCGTTCTTCGCCCTGGTCGTGACGCTGTCGCTGCGTCTGCGCCGCGCGGAGATCGAGCTGATGCAGCGGATCGGCTGCTCCCGGCCAGCGATCGCAGTGATCGTGGGGTGCGAGATCGGCCTCGTGGTGGCCGCCGCCGCAGCCCTGACCGCGGGCACCAGCGCCGCGGCGTTGACTCTTGTCCGGCACGGCCTGGGCGGGTGAGGTAGGACATCGCCATGCACCGCTGCCTGCTGCTCTCGCTCCTGCTCCTCATCGGCTGCTCGAGGTCCGCCGACGCCCCCCCGGCGCCGCCCCCCGCGACCCCGGCCCCCGTCGTGAAGACCCAGCCCACGGCGTACACGACCTCGTTTGTCGCCGACTGGCTGGTGCGCCGCCTCGGAGGGGACGACGTGGCGTCGATCTGCGTTCAGCCGCCGGGCTCCGATCCGACCCGTTGGCAGCCCGACGGCGCCGTCGTCGCCTCGCTCGCCGACGCCCCCCTCATCGTGTCCGCAGGGCTCGGGTTCGAGGTCTGGATGGCCACAGCCACGCTCCCCGAGTCCCGGATCGTCGGCGCCCTGGACAGCGTCAAGCCCATCCGGGTCGAGAGCGCCACTCACAGCCACGGCAAGGCCGGCGCCCACAGCCACGGCGAGCTCGACCCCCACGCGTGGAACGACCCCGACGCCCTGAGCAAGGCGGCCGTCTCCGTCGCCGAAGCTCTGAGCAAGGTGTTCCCCCACGAGTCCGGAAAGATCGAGGCGAACCTCGCCCGGCTGCGGGCCGATCTGGGCGCCCTGGATGGCGAGTTCAAGGCCGCCCTGGCCGCCGCCCGGCCCCTGCGGCTCGCGTCGAGCCACCCCAGCTGGCGATACCTCGCCCGGCGGTACCGCATCACGATCGAGTCGTTCACGTTCGACCCCACCACCCCTCCGTCCGCCGAGCAGCTGGCGGCGTTCGTCGCCTGGTCGGCCGACGGGGCCCCCGACGCTCTGCTGTGGGAGTCGGAGCCCACCGAGGCCGTCCGCGCTGCGTTCCCTGCGGGGATCGCGCACGTGGTCCTGGACCCCCTGGAATCCCCCTTGGGCGACGCCCCGTACGACTACCTCGCCCAGGCGCGCACCAACGTCGCCGCCTGGAAGGCGTTGACGGCCAAATGAGGCCCCTCGCGCTGCTGGTGGCGGCCGCGCTCCTCGGCGCGCCCGTGGTCGCCGAGGCAGCCCCCCGGGTGCGCGCCCAGAGGCTGGGCACGCAGTTCGTAATGCAGACCGCGGCCCCGCACCTGGAGCTGTCCCGCCCCGTCGCCCTCGATCTGCGGGTGCCCCACGGCCCCGACGATCCGACGGCCGACGACCCGCTGTACGACTCCGCCACCGCCATCGGCCCCCTGTTCGTCATCGGCGCCGCACTCATCCTGCTGGCGGCGGGCACGGCGGCCGGCGCGGCGACCCGCAACAAGGCCATGCGCGAGGCCCGGAGCCGGCAGGAGCTCGACCGCGTCTACCGGGCCCAGCAGGCCCTCGGCGTCACGACGTTTGTGTCCCTGGGCGCCGGCGCGACCTCGATCATCCTCAACTTCGTGCTGCCATGACCCGCCTCCTCCTCGCCCTGCTGGCGGCGGCCCTCCTCGGGGGCTGCTTGATCAACACCAAGCTCTACAACGAGCTCCGCGAAGACCTGCCGCCCGAATGCGGCACCGACGAGGCCGAAGAGAACCCGGACCTGGAGTGCATCGACCCCGCGGTCCTCGAGGCCGAGGACGAAGCCGCCTGAGCGGTCAGTTCGGCTTCGGCGCCAACACCAGCCTCGTGCGCTGAACCTCCCGCAGGATCGCCGCCGCCGTCCGCACGGAGTCCGCCGCCGACGCATCGAGCAGCGGCCCCTGCACCCGGCAGGTGAGCGTCAACTTCAGGCCGTCGCCGGCCGGGCTCCACTGGACCGACACCGCCACGCCGTGGGCGTCGTGGGCCCGGTCTTCGGGCTGCCCCAGGACCCGCATCCCGGTCGGTGGCTTGATGACCAGCACCAGTTCGTCGTCCCGGGACGCCAGCGCGTAGGGACCGCGACGCTCGCCCGACTCCCGCCCCGCGGTCACGAGGTCGTTGGCGACGGGGATTGGCGGCGTGAGGATGCGCAAGGCTCCGCGCGCGTCGACGCCGGCGTCCTCGCGGTACCGGTACTCCACTCGGTAGACGCCGGGGGGGGCGTCTCCGTCGACCTGCCCCCGGACCAGCGGCCGTTGCATCCAGCTCTGCGCGCCCTTGAGGATCCGCGACTGCGGGGTCGACCGCCGGCGCTTCGGGGGCCGCGATGCCCACTCGGCGTAGACCTTGTCCCGGTACTGCCGGGGGCGAACGCCCCGGCCGCCCGACCACGTCGCCTCGCCTTGCACGTCCAGCCGGCCCGACTCATCGATCGTCGCCTTCGCGGCCATGACCTTGCGCCCGACGACGTCCTGCAGCTGCCGGGGCGGGCCGTCCATCTCCGCGATCCAGGCCCCCGCCAGCTCGGGGATGGCCCCGTCCTCTTCGCCGTACAAGCGCGAGGGCGTCGCGATGCCGACCCCGGGGATCCACACGCCCGGCGTGCCCCAGGCGATCCACGAACCCGCCGCCGGCACCCGGCTGAGGTTCCGCTGCACCAGCACCGGCCACCCCCCGACCGCCGTGCCGTAGGCCGACGCCAGCGCCCACCATTCCAAGGGCAGCAGGAGCCGGCCCTTGCGGTCGCGGGGGTCTCCCCAGTCGCCGCCGAACGACCACAGGCCCGATCCCGCCGGATCGTCCAGGTGGTGGACCAGCGCGTGAGCGACGCGGACGGGGTCCTCGAAGCCCCCGTGATCGCCCCAGTTCGACTCCTTCTTGTGGGCCGCCACGACCCCGCGCCAGCGGGCGGTCTCGCGCTGCAGGTCGGCGCCCAGGACCGTTGCGGGGTCGCCGTCGGGGTAGCCGACGTGGACCCGAGTCTCCCGCCAGGACTTCGCCGGGCGCGCCGGTTCCACCTGCCGCGGGGGCAGCACGCTGCGCTCCAGGCGGTACCCGCCGTCCACGGCGGCCAGCGCCGGCGCGGGGCCGGGCCCGGTGATCGCCGCCGCGCAGGGCCCGGTGCAAGCGACCTCGACGACCTCCCGCAGCAGGGGCGTGGCGAACGGCCCCAGCGTTCGCTTGACCGCGGTCGTGCCCCCGTAGCAGCCGATGGGGTAGCGCATCACGAACTCTTCGAGCAGCCGGGAGCCCGCCGCGACGCCCCGCCGGGGGACCCGCAAGTCGATGCGCGAGCGCTCGGCGTCGCGGGGGTGGTCGCCGCGGGCGCTGGACAGGAAGTCGTCCTGGGTGACGACCGAGGTGACGCCAAACCGGTCCGTGACCTCGATGCGCAGGGACTCCAGTTCAGCGCAGCCCGGGGTCTGACGCAGCTCGAACAGCGCCAGCGACTCGCGGGCGGAGTCTCGAAGCACGGCGACTTCGCGCGAAAACGAGTACGTGATGCCGCCCTCGTCGACGTCGAAGCGAAGGGCGCGCTCCACCGTGAGGTAGTCGTGGGCCGGCCACTCCGACCGCCGCTCGGCGAGATCGAACGGGGCGGCGGCCTGAGCCACCGAGGCGATCAGCAACACGCCCAGCACGGCCCGCGGCGCGCTCACGAGCCCAGCCCCCACGACAACAAGATCGGCGCGCGCTGAGCTTGTTCCGCCCACCGAAGGTGCTCCTGTTCCCGTTCGGCGTCGGCCCGGAACATGCGGTCGCGGGCCGTCGTCATCTCCAGCGAGAGCGTCGCCGAGCGGTAGTTGCCCGCCGCCTCGAACCGCCCCGACCACGCCCCGAACGCATGCTCCGACGACGCCGGCATCGACTGGATCCGCGCGTTCTCGGGCAGCTCCAGGCGCAAGGTGCTGCGGTGCGTCTGCGGGCGGAGCACCTTGGGGTCCCAACGCTCCCGCTGGTCCAGCGCCGATCCCGACCACCGCTGGATCCACGGCGGCACGAAGATCGCCAGATCGCCCTGGCGGTCGATGACGGACGAGGACACGAAGACGGCCCGCCGCTCCCACGATCCGTCGGCGCCAGGCCCCTCGGTCAGTTCCTCGAACCGGGCGCCGGCCCAGCCGGCGAGCACGTCGCGCTCGGCCTGCCGCCGCCAGACGTCGTCGCGCTGTTGCCTTCGCTCGCCGTGACGCCGGTTGGCCGCCTCGCCGCGCCAGCGCTGCACCAGCACCACCCGCGCGCTGCCGTCGGGGCGCACCTCGATCGTGGCGTCGTCCTCGGTGCCCAGGTGCTCGGGGCCTACCGCGGGCACGGCCACCAGCGACGCCGGCCTGTCGTCGAACAGCACCAGCGCGTGGCGATCGCTCAGCCACCGCCCCGGCGGCGACGACGCGTAGCCCGAGTCCACCGAGTCGACGAAGAACCCCCCGTCGGGGTGCTCCGCGTCCACGACGTACACCCAGGCGTGGTTGGAGATCAGCGCGCCGGGCACCTCGGCCCGGGGCACCCGGTCCCCGCCGTAGCCCAGGGCCGGGTGGGCCTCCACCCCGACCTGGTCCATGAGGCTGATCATCAGCGCCGTCTTGTCTTTGCAGTCGCCGACGCGCGCCGCGAACGTCTCGGTCACGGGGTGCGGGATCAGGCCGCTCTCTCCGGGGTAGAAGCCGAGGTAGCTCCAGCCGTTGGCGACGGCGTCGTGGATGGCGAGGGCGCGCTGAGCCGTGGTCTCCGCGCCGACCACCGCTTCGCGGGCGAACGCCCCCATGGCCTCGTCGGCCACCAGCCGCTCGTCCCAGTGGGCGCGCCAGGTGGCCCCGTACTCGGCGAATCCGGTGTTGCTGTAGTACAGCCCCAGGCGCCCGGCGTACGGCGTCGGGGCCCCGTGCTCCCGAACGAACGGGAACAGGTCGCGCACGCGCAGGTGGTACTCGCGCACGGGGTTGGCGCCGCGGCTCACGGACTCGTCGATCTCCGCGGTGAAGAACCGCTGCTCGAACTGCACGGTCTGCTCGGCGGGCACGCGGATGCGCAGGTCGCGCACGTAGGCCGGGAAGACGTCCTGCAGCCACAGCACACCGCGCAGAAGGCCGGGGAAGTCCGGGTCGGGCCCGGTGACGGTCACCAGCTCCATCGTCAACGTGCCCGCGCTCAGCGGCGGCAGGTTGAGCACCAGGACCCGGTCGCCGTCGAAGTAGCGGCCGCCGCCGTCGGCGGTGACCTCCGACAGCACGTCCTCGCCAAAGAAGCGTGGGCCGCCGCCGCCAGCATGGGACGCCGAGAAGCGGGTCACCTCCGTCCCCCGCCGCTGGTCGAGCAACGCCAGCCCGACCCCCAGCAGCTCGAGCTTGCCTTCGGGGTGCCGGAGCACGAACCGGTAGGTGCGCTGAACCGACCCGTCGGCGAGCAGCTCGACGACCTGTTCACTCGTCTCGAAGCGCGTCTTGATGTCGCTGTCGACGATCTTGTAGGGGCCCAGCGCCCAGCTGACCTGGGTGGCCGACAGCCAGGGGTGCGCGGGCACGAACCCCGGGTCCCCCGACGCCGCCAGCAGCAGCGGAACCAGCAACGGAATGCAGAGCAGAGACAGACGACGACGCATGGACCCCCCGGAGGTCCGGCCACGTTAGACAGCGCTCCCCCCGGGGCCCAAGGGCGGGCCTACAGCTCGCCTCGCAGGCGCTCGGCCAATCGCGTGTTGCGCCGGCCGTCGCCGGTGCGGGTGACGGCGTTCTCCAGCGCCCGGGGCGAACCCACCACGACGACCACCCGCCGCCCCCGCGTCATGGCCGTGTACAGCAGGTTCCGCTGCAGCATGCGGTGGTGCCCGTCGAGCAGCAGGACCACGACGGCGGGGTACTCGCTGCCCTGGCTCTTGTGGATGGTCACGGCCCAGGCCTGGGTGAGCATGTCGAGCTCGCCGGCCTCGTAGTCGACGGTGCGGCCCCCTTCGAACGCGACCCGCACGCCCTTGCCCCCGAAGCCGGGCCCTTCGACGAACCCGACGTCGCCGTTGAAGACGTCCTTGTCGTAGGCATTGCGGATCTGCATGACCCGATCGCCGGCCCGGAAGCGGTGGGGAGGCTCAGGCCCCGTCGCGGGGTTCAGCTTCTCCCGCAGGGCCTCGTTCAGGGCCTCGATGCCGCCGCCGCCCCGCCGCTGGGGCGACAGCACCTGCACGTCGCGGGTGGGGTCGAGGTTCCAGCGCTGCGGGATGCGCTCGGCGACGACGTGCACGGCGGTGCGCACGGCGGCGGCGGGGTCGGGCCGGGAGATGAAGAAGAAGTCGCCGTCGGGCGAGGTGGCGCCCCGGGGCACGAGGCCCTTGAGCACGCCGTGAGCGGCCCTCACGATGTCGGACTGTTCGGCCTGCCGGAACACGACGTCGAGGCGGATGGTGGGCACGACCGCGCTGTCGATGATGTCGGCGAGCACGCGGCCGGGGCCCACCGACGGCAGCTGATCCACATCGCCCACCAGCACCAGACGCATGGGGTCGGGCAGGCCGTCGAGCAGGCAGCGGATCATCTGTGCGTCGATCATCGACGCCTCGTCCACGACCAGCGCATCGCCCTGCAGCGGCGACTGCAGGTTCCGACCGAACGTCTGCTGGGCGGGCTGGAAGTCGAGCAGGCGGTGCAGGGTGCTCGCCCGGCGGCCCGTCGCCTCCTCCATGCGCCGCGCGGCCCGGCCCGTCGGCGCGGCGAGGCGCACCTGCAGGCCCATGCGCTCCCAGCCATCGAGCAACGCCCGCACGATGGTCGTCTTGCCGGTGCCGGGCCCGCCGGTGATGACCACGACCTTGTTGACCAGCGCCAGCCCGATGGCCTCGCGCTGGGTGGGGGTCAGCTGCAGCCCGCTGCGCTCCTGGGCCCACAGCAGCAGGCCCGGCACGTCCAGGTCCACCTCCTTGGGCGTCGCGTCGCGCAGGACCCGGAGCCGGCCGGCGGCGGCGTCCTCGTCGTCCCAGGACTCGAACGTCCACACCCGGGCGCCCTCGTCGACCAGGTCCCGGGCGCCGACGGCCGCGCTGATGGCCACGGGGATCAGCGCCGCGGGCACGGACAGCAGGGACGCCACCCGCTCGACGAGCACGGAGCGGTCGAGGTAGCAGTCGCCGTCCATGGCCGCCTCGTCCAGGAGGTAGCGCAGCGCGGCGGCGAGGCGCCGGGGGTGCTCGGGCGCGACGCCCAGCTCCTTCGCCAGACCGTCGGCGGTCGGGAAGCCGATGCCCCGGACCTCCGTCAGCTTCCACGGGTCTTCGCGGATGGCCTCGACGGTGTGGTGCCCCAGCATCTTGTGCACCCGCACCGCCAGGGACGCCGACAGGCCGAGGCCCTGCAGGAACAGCAGCGCATCGCGCCGGCCCCGCTGCTCGCGCCACGAGTCCACGATGCGGGCGGCGCGGGTCGGGCCGATGCCGGGCACCCCGCGCAGGCGCTCGGGGTGGTTGTCGAGCACGTCGATGAGGTCCGGGCCGAAGTGCTCGACCAGGCGGCGGGCGAACACGGGGCCGATGCCGTCCATGAGGCTGCCGCCGAGGTGCCGCTCCAGGGCGTCGGCGGTGTCCGGGCTCAGGGGCAGGAACGACTCGACGAGGAACTGGGGGCCGTAGCGGGGATCTTCGATCCAGCGGCCCAGGACCTGGATGCGCTCGCCCGTCCCGACGCCGGGCAGCGTGCCCTTGATCGTCGTCGGGATGGAGCGGTCGTCGCGGTCCAGCCGGCCGATCGTGAAGCCCGAGTCATCGTTCCGGTAGACGATGTGCTGCAGGGTTCCCTGCAGCGAGCGATCGGTGGGGAGGTCGGCCACAACCGTGGAGTCTACGGGGACGGGCGGCTCCCGCGGCACCCCCGCCGGTTCCCGGGGGCGGACTCGCCGGTGCGGTGAGCCTCGGGCCGCGCGGGGGCAGGTATCCTCCGGCCGCCTACCCCCCGCCCCGGAGCCGCGCTTTGTCCGACGCCCTCGATCGCCTCGTGTTCGCCCTCGACGTCTCCGACCCCGCCGCGGCCCTGTCGCTGGCGGAGCGGCTGGCCGGCGAACTTCGGTGGATCAAGGTGGCGACGACGCTGTTCACGCGGGCCGGGCCGGAGCTCATCGGCGCGCTGCGGGGCATGGGCTACTCGGTGTTTCTGGACCTCAAGTTCCACGACATCCCGGCCCAGGTGCACGGCGCCTGCGCGAGCGCCGCCGCGTTGGGCGTGGGGCTGCTCACGGTTCACGCCAGCGGCGGCCCGGAGATGCTGCGGCAGGCGGCGGCCGGGGCAGCGGACGGCGCGAAGGAGGCCGGCGTGGCCCCGCCCACGGTGCTCGCGGTGACCGCCCTGACGTCCCTGGACCAGGCCGACCTCGCGGCGGTCGGCGTTGCAGCGCCCCTGCCCGACCACGTCCTGCGCCTGGCGACGCTGGCGCGGGAGTGCGGCTGCGGCGGCGTGGTGGCCTCCCCCCAGGAGCTGACCTTGCTCCGCCCGGCCCTGCCCGCGCCGTTCGGCATCCTGACCCCCGGCATCCGCCCCGCGGGCAGCCCGGCGGGCGACCAGAAGCGCGTCTTGACCCCCGGCCAGGCCATCGCGGCGGGCGCCGACTGGCTCGTGGTCGGCCGCCCCATCCGCAACGCCGACGACCCGGTCGCGGCGACGCGCGCCATCGCCGCTGAGATCGCGGCGGCGGGGTGAGCGGCGACGAGCCCGAGGGCCCTTCGCAGATCGGGCCGGGGGCGCCGCCCCGACGCAGCGTGGGCACGCTCGGGTCGGGCGCCGAGGGCGACGGGGCCTCGCCTCCGAGCCCCATAGAGCTCGGCGACTTCGACGAGCCCGACGCCAACCTCCCCGGCGACTTCGACGTCGACGCCCCCTACGAGCCCGCCCCCCTCGACCTGACGCTGTCGACGGGCCTGCAGGACGCCCTGGAGGAGGCCGAAGCATCCGCCGACGCCGAAGTCGCAGCCCGGCGCCTCGCCGACGATCCCAACGAGGGCTACACCGCCCGCCGACGGCGCATGCACCAGCGCCGCAAGCCGCCGACCCGCGGCGCGGCGCCTCCCCCGCGGCCGGCCACGGTCTACGGGGCCCACGAGCCCCTGCTCGCGACCCTCCGGGCGGGCATCGACGCCCGCGCCCACGAGGCCGTCGCCCCGTTCGTCGATCGCCTGCTGGCGTTGCCCGAGCGGGCCATCCGGGCCCACGTGGTGGCCGAGCGGCTGCGGCGCATGGACGCTCACCTCTGCCTCGCGCTGCTTCGCGGCCTCGTGCTGCGCTCCGCCACCCGGGACCTCGCCGCCCAGGAGGTGCTGCTGGACCTGACGACGACCCGGCCCCTGGCCGAGGCCCTGGGCTACCGCACGGCGCGCGCGCTGTACGAGCTGGCCCACGCCCGCGGGGTCGCCCAGGTCGCGCGGATGTTCCTGTCGCCCGAAGCCTTGGCCGGGGCCCAGCCGTCGGCGTTCTTCTGGCAGCAGGACAACAAGGCGCTGCCCGACATGAGCCTGGGCTGGCGCAAGAAGCTGGCTCGGGGCAACGACCGGTTCCAGCTGGACCGGCTGCTGCACGACAAGAACCTGCAGGTCATCGGGCTGCTGCTCGACAACCCCCGGCTCATCGAGCGCGACATCGTGCGCATGGCGGCCATGCGGCCGGCGAACCCCGACGGGCTGCTGGCGATCTTCCGGCACCGCAAGTGGATCAGCCGGTACCGGGTCAAGGTCGCGCTGGCGGCGAACCCCTACACGCCGACCGACGTGGCCTTGGCGTGTCTGCCGCACCTGCTCGCGCCGGAGCTGCGCTGGGTCGCGTCCACGTCGACCCTGGACGAGTCGGTCACGTCCCAGGCCGGCGAGCTGCTGCGCATGCGGGGGCTGTCGCCCGTCGAACGGGAGGTCAGCTACCACCTCGCCGAGACGGGGCGGGGCATCGGCGCCGTGGACGGCGAGCACGTCGACCTGGATCTGGACGCGCTGGCGAAGCAGCTGGAGAACTGGTCCGCAGACCGGGACTGACCCGGCCGGGTCGCTACGCGGTCTTTTCGGCCTCGACCTCGACCGCGTCGGCGATCTGCTCGGGCTCCGTGTCGTCGGTGACGTCCAGGGCGTCGGGCTTCTGGGCGTCCTTGAACGCCTTCAGGGTGCCGCCGAGGGACTTGCCCACCTCAGGCAGCTTCCCGACCCCGAAGAAGATCATGATGATCACCAGCAGGACGACCATTTCCATGGGACCGAGCGTCGGAAGCAGTGCTGCGAACATGGCGTACCTCGTGATCTGTCGGGCCGAAGCCGGAGCCTAGTGTAAGGACGGCCGGAGCCGGCGCAAGCGCGGCGGTGGACGCTACCGCCCCCGCAGCCGCTGCACATGCAGCGCGTCGATGCGGTAGTAGCGGCCGTCCTTGACGACCGCGGTGCAGGGCGACGTGCCGAACTCGTAGAGCAGTTCGCGGGGGTCCTGGCAGCGGAAGAGAGCCAGGTCCGCGCGCATTCCCGCCCGCAGCATCCCCCGGTCCCGGTGCAGATCCAGGGCCTCGGCCGCGTGCCGCGTGATCCCCAGCAGCGCGTCGGTCAGCGACAGCCCCGAGTGCAGCACCGCCATCTGCGCCATGAGCAGCAGGTTGGCGGTCGGCGAGCTGCCGGGGTTGTAGTCCGTCGCGATGGCGACCTTGACGCCCGCCTCGACGAAGCGGCGCCCGTTGGCGGGGATGTCCCGCAAGAAGAACGAGGCGCCGGGCAGCATGACGGCGATCACCCCCGCCTTCGCCATGGCGGCGAGGTCCTCGTCGGACGCGTGCTCCAGGTGCTCGGCGGAGATCGCCCCCAGCTCGGCGGCGAGGCCGGCGGCTCCGGTCTGGCTCATCTGCTCGGCGTGGATCTTCGCGCTCATGCCCAGGGCTTGAGCCGCGGTGAGGATGCGGCGGCCTTCTTCGACCGTGAACGCGCCCTGCTCGATGAAGACGTCGCAGAAGCGGGCCAGCTTCCGGTCGGCCACCGCCGGCAGCATCACGTCGACGACCTCGTTGACGTAGGCGTCGCGACCGCCCTCGGAGCGGCGGGCCTCCACCGGCAGGCTGTGGGCCCCCAGGAAGGTCGGGATGAGGTCCGCGACCACCCGCTTGTCGGTGCGTCCGACCGCCTCGAGCAGGCGCAGCTCGTGCTGGGTCGACAGCCCGTAGCCGGACTTCACCTCAACCGTGGTGACCCCGTGGGCCACAAGCTTCTCGACCCGCGCCTCGGCAAGGTCGGACAGCAGCTCGTCGCTGGCCGCCCGCGTGGCGTTGACCGTCGACAGGATGCCGCCGCCCCGAGCCGAGATGGCGCCGTACGAGTCGCCGCTGAGCCGCGCCTCGTAGTCGTCCAGCCGGTCGCCCGCGAACACGAGGTGCGTGTGGCAGTCGACCAGGCCCGGCGTGACCAGGTGCCCATCGACGTCGATCGTCAGGGGTTCTTCGCCGGCTCCACGGGGGATGTCGGAGTCAGGCCCCACCCACTCGATCCGGCCGTCGCGGCAGAGCACGGCGGCGTCGCGGAGGAGGCCCAGGGGCCCCTCCCCGACGGACGGATCGGCGGTGACCAGGGCGCCGACTCGGCGCAGGAGAAGAGACCCGCTGGGGGCCATGGAGTCGCCTAGTTGCCGGCGCTGTCGTCGTCGTCGCCAGCGGCCTCAGCTGCTTCGGCGTTGTCCTTGCCCGATGCGCAGTCCACGTCGTCGGAGTCGGCGTCGCCGTCGCCGTCGTTGTCCTGCCCGTCGTTGCACTCCAGCCCGGTGATGAACACCTCGCTGTCGTAGCCCGTCTGGCAGTCGGGGTCCGCGAAGTCGATCCAGCCGTCCCCGTCGTTGTCCGTGCCATCGGCGCAGGTGCCGGCGTTGTCGCTGGGGGGCAGCGCCTCGTCCTCGGGGTTCAGCTCGCACTGCGGGTCGTCGCCGTCGACGTAGCCGTCCCCGTCGTCGTCCAGGCCGTTGCCGCACACCGACGGGGGGCCGGCCTCGCCGGACTCGTCCCAGCCGAACGCACAGTCGGGGTCGCTGACGTTGGCCACGCCGTCGCCGTCGTCGTCGGTCAGCGTGTCCTCGAAGACCGGGTTCCCCTGGTCGTCCACGCCCGTCAGCTCGCGGCTGAAGTTGCTGCACAGGAACGGGAACGACTCGGTGGCGTTGTACTCGACCTCGCCGTCGAACTCGCTGCCCGGCCGGCAGGTCAGGTCTTCCCAGTCGACCCAGCCGTCGCCGTTGTCGTCGAGGCCGTTGCCGCAGGAGTCGCCGGACTCGTCGTCGTCGGCGCCGTTCTCGCAGCCCGCGTCGTCGGCATCGACCGCGCCGTCGCCGTCGTTGTCGATGGAGTCGTTGCACGCCGAGGCGTAGCTGTAGGCGTAGTCGATGGCGTCGCCGAGGCCCTGCTCGAAGCTGTCGTTCTCGTCCTCGCAGCCGGGATCTTCGAGGTCGATCCAGCCGTCGCCGTCGTTGTCGACGCCGTCGGCGCAGGAGTCACCCTCGAGCGTGTCGTTGGGCTCGTCGCAGTCGGGGTCGTCCATGTCGATGAGGCCGTCGCCGTCGTCGTCCTCTTCGTTCTGGCAGGTCGCCACCTCGGAGTCGGGCTGGTCGTCGTCTTCGGACGCGGCGATGCAGGCCGGGTCCGGGGGCAGGCGCTCGCCCGTGACCGGGTGGTCGCAGCCGTCGACGTCGCACAGGCCGTCGTCGTCGTTGTCCAGGCCGTCGAAGCAGCTGTGCTGGTTCTGGAAGTAGAAGTTGTTGAGCACGTTGGTCTCGACGACCGCGCGGGCCCCGTCGACGTTGAACCCGTCGCCCAGCTCCCACGAGGTGACGCGGTGCACTTCGAGGTTGATGGAGCCGAACAGGTTGCTGCCCCGCTGGTCTTCGGCGTCGGGCCGGGTGATGTCGGCGATCTCCGGCAGGGTGGCCAGGGTCTCGGCGGGGAAGACGATGTAGTCCTCACCGGCCCAGGCCCAGGCGGTCACACGCCACGGCGTCTGCAGGCCGAAGCCCGAAGCAACCTCGATGTCGCGGACCATCAGCTCAGCGACCATGTAGGTGGGCGCCAGGTCCAGCGGGTCCGAGCCCGGGAACAGGGCCTCGATGTCGGCCGTCTGGCTGTCCGTGCGGACGTTGGACGCCGAGGTGGCGCCGCCCGGCAGCGAGATGCGCCAGTCGAAGTGGTTCTCTTCGGGCAGCAGCGCCGGGAAGCCCAGGTACTGGCGACCTTCGTAGGTCGTCGTGACCGGCAGGCCGTCGTCCTGGACCGGGTTGAACGGCGAGTTCCCCCCGAAGAACGTCGCGAACTCGACCGGCGGGACGATCATCCACGGGGTCTCGTTGAACGCGTCGCTGCCCGGCTCGGGCAGCTCGTTGGGGATGACCATCTCGGCGTTCTTGGCGGGAACGGTGAAGTTCCGGAAGAAGCCACCCTCGTAGCTGATGAAGACCGGCTGACCGATGGGCAAGGCGTTCTCGCCCATGCCGTCGAAGCCGTCGTACAGGATCCGATTGACGTTGCTGTTGTCGCGGTTCCAGCGGCCGATGACGTTGGTCGTCAGGTCCACGAAGTTGCCGCCGGTGCTCAGCTCGATGGGCTCGAGCCGCTCCATGACGACCTCGAAGCCGTCGGACTCCCAGGGGAAGCTCCCGAGCTCGTCCGTGCTGCGCACGAGGTAGGCGCCGGTGTAGGTGCCAGTGGGCAGCATCAGCCCGATCTCGTCGGTGCACTGCGCCGCCGTGCTGCCGCCGTCGACGCAGTCAGCGAACGCCACGCGCTCGGGCGAGGCGTCGGCGTAGGCCGCGAGGTCGGACTGGACCGGGATGTCCGGCGTCATCCAGAACCACTCGAAGTCCAGGGGCAGGCGGGTCTGGTTGAGCAGCGTGTCGTCGACGGCGGAGTCGCCGCAGCCGTCGCGGGACGGGTCCGCGCACCACGAGCCGATGTGCTGGGCCACGCGCACGTAGCGGTTGGCCGACTCGCCGGCGTCGTTCTCGAACGGGACCACCAGCCACACGCCGGTGTTGTTGGCCGCCGTCGCCGAGTGCGCCGCGAGGCCCACGTCCGCCGGGTTCAGCGGGTTGGCCTGGGTCAGCTTGATGGCGCGGTTGCGCAGCGGGTCCGTCAGGTCGGTCAGGTCGCGCTTGCGGAAGAACGTCAGCGAGACGCCGCCGTCCAGCTCTTCGCCCATGAGCGGCTGCTCGAAGTCGATGGCCGGGATCTGCGGCGGCACGGGGACGGGCTCTTCGTAGTCGAACGCGTTGCCGCCGTAGACCAGCGACTGCTTCTGCCCGAAGAACGGCGCCGAGCGCGGCGACGGCTGGCTGTGGAAGAAGCCGTAGCCGACCGGGTCGGGCCAGTTGATGAAGGGGTAGGCCTGGTAGTACAGCGCGAAGCTGGCGTACTCGTCCTCGTAGACGTCGTTGAGGCGCCGCACGGGCTCGCCGTTGGCGTCGATGAGGTTGCCCTCGTCGTCGGTGCCGACGGCGTTGGCGAACGCGTACTCGTACCCACCGGGCAGCCGCGTGGTCGCGCCGTCGCAGGACACCGCCACCTCCACCGCGCCGCCCGAGACGGGCCCGGGGGGCGTCAGCACCGACAGCGCCGCGTCGGTCTTCTCGACGATCGTGGCGTTGCGGTTGCCGATGGAGACCAGGGGCGACTCGCAGTCGCTGAAGTCACCGTTGATCGTGCGCACCGCGTCCTGCAAGAGCAGGCGCTCCTCCTCGGTCGGGTCCGCAAGGTCCGCGATGCGGGCCTCGACCAGGGCGGTGCCCAGGTTGCCGTTTTCCCAGGCCGGGACGATGTCGTTGACCTCCGGCGGGAGGCCGGTGTCGTAGGGCTCGTCGCCGCATCCGATGAAGGATGCTGCGGCGAGGGCCAGCAAGGACCGCGCGATTCGCGCCATGACCTACTCCTGGTTCCAGGTGACCCGGCCGAACTGCACCTGAGCGGCGCGGAATCGAACGGGGTTGATGTTGTCCTGGTTGCCGACCTGGTTCCGAACCATGGGCACCGTGATCAACTCTTCGGTGATGCGGGAGACGCTGAGCATCGCGCCGTGGACGTTCTCGGCCCCGACCTGCGCGAGCAGGTCGTTGACCGCTTCGGCCTCCAGCGTGAACTGACCGTCGTCGGTGGCGGTGCAGATCAGGTCGCCGATCTGGCCGTCGGGGCCGCGGCCGCCGCCGTCGTGCCGGCACAGACCGTCCGAACCACACGACGCCGTCTTGTAGATGTGGCGCGCGCAGTTGGGGTCGGGCCGGAGCCAGTTCCCGTCGGAGTCCTCGCAGCCGCCTTCGTCGCAGCTGCCGTCGAGGTTGTTGTCGAGGCCGTCGTGGCACGTGTCGGCGCCGTCGATGTAGTCGAAGCCAAACTCGTCGTTGCCGAGGGCCGCGTCGGGCTCGTACTCGTCGTCGCACCAGCGGGCCTTGCTGGCCGTGTACCCGGTCAGCCAGGCGCCCTCGGCGTCCTTGTCGGCGTCGGCGACGGTCTCGTAGGGCAGGCAGGTCTGCCCGTCGTCCAGGCGGTCGCCTTCGTGCTCGCCGAGCAGCTTCAGCGCGATGGTCACGACCGACGCGTCCACGGTGGGCTCGCCCCAGGAGACGTGGATCACGCCGTCGTTGCCCCGGGGGTCCGGGAGGTCGCTGCCCGGCGCGTAGCGCATGGCCACGGCGTCGGCGCCGTCGAGCTGGTTGGACACCATCACGAGGCCGAGGTCGTCGGGGGAGTAGATCGTCGGGTCCCCGGCTTCCTTGCCGACGAGCTCGTCGGCGGCGTCGGACGGACGCGGAATGGAGGCAACGGGCGTGCCCTCGGGCGGCAGGCCGCCGGCGAAGTGCAGCGACAAGTCCTTGCCGTAGGACCAGTTGTCGGGGAACGACGTGCTGCCCTGGATGAGCGGCATGGCCTGGCTGTACGCGAGGAACACCGACGTGGTGTTCGTCGGGTAGTTCTGCGGGTCGCGGGGCATGACGTACTCGGACCGGCGGTCGTCGTCCTCGGTGGGCTCCGAGTACAGCGTCATGCGGTCGCCGACGTCGACCGTGCGGAAGCTCCCCAGCGGGCCGCGGCCGGCCAGCTGGATGAAGCAGGTGTCCTCGATGTCGGGCCCCTTGGGGGAGATGACCGACAGCTCGTCCGCGGCGATGAGCGCCGGGCTGAACCAGTACGAGAAGCCGAGCACCGACTCGAACAAGTCGTTCTCGGGGTCGGTGAACGCCCCGGTGGACAGGAAGAAGCCCGTCACGCCGAGATCGAGGTTGGTGCCTTTGAGCTGCAGCAAGGTGTAATCAATGACACCCCCGCGCGGCTCCGGCCCGGGGAACAACTCGCCCGGGTCGAATCCGACACCGACCGGCTTGACGCCCGACTCGCCCGTCGTGCGGGCACAGCCCACCGCGAGAACACAAAGAACAAACAGGAGTGTGCGATTCATGGTGCTCACCTGCCCTTACCAGCCGCTGCCGATGTTGATGTAGAAGCGGAACCCGGCGGGCTCCTTCTCATCGGCGCGCAGCGCGATGGAGGGGTCCGAGGAGTTGGTGAAGATGCCGTCGTTGTTCTGGTCGCCACGGCCCGCGGTGTCGTTGAACCCGTAGGCCACCGAGAAGCTCGTCAGCCACTGGCTGCGGTTGAACAGGTTGGCCGCCAGCCGAAGCTCGAGGCCCAGGTCGCCCAGCACGTAGTTGCCGTTCTCCGACGACTCCATGCCCGGCCACTCGCGCTGCACCGCGCCGCCCGTCTTGATCTTGCCGCCCTGGCGCCCCTGGGCATCGGTCACGACGTTCTCGCCGAACAGCTGGACCGTGTCCTCGCCGTCCTTGACCTTGTAGGACCAGAAGTTGCCCACCGTGCCGAAGAACTGCATGTGCAGCGACTCGAAGTAGATGGGGCCGATCTTCTTGTCGATCTGGCGAGCGATGGGGAAGCGGTAGGCCAGCTGCATCAGCGCGACCGTCTCACCGGCGAGGCTGAAGGGCTCGTAGCCGGTCAGCAGCGTGTTGCTGGCAAACGGGTTGCGGAAGTTGCGGTTGGAGCCTCGCCCGCCGCCGCGGATCTCGTCGGCGAACGGCACGTTGCGGTCGATGAGGCCGACGTCGGCCTGCACCTGCAGCGTGTGGCCCAGGTCGCCGCCCGAAGGCAGCTTGAAGGGCAGCGCGATGTACTCCGTGTAGGTCAGATAGAACTCCTGATAGAAGAAGTTCCCGAATTCCTGACCGTCGTCGAACTGCTTGCCGCCCGTCGCCGTGTTCATCGAAACCGTGAAGTTGGGCGAGTAGCGGAAGTTGAATGCGCGGCCGCCGCGGGGGTTGGCGCGGATGTAGGTGCTGCGAGCCCGGCCTGGCGAGACGCCCCGGCTGAGCAGGTTCACCGACAGCGTCTGACGGCCGCGGAAGGCCAGCGGGCGGAACTTCTTGCCGTCCGTCACGCCCTGGATTCCGACGTAGTACATGAACGTCGTGAAGTCGATGCGGAACAGGCTGTTGAACGGCAGCGTGAAGCCGCCGTAGCCGCCGGCGTACAGGTACGCCTGCTTGATGTCGCCCAGGAAGCGGTCGTCCGTCGTCTCCGAGCTGCCGTCTTCGTCGCTGTCGAAGCCGTAGTCGAACTTGATGGAGCTGAGCATGCCGCCCACGTACCACTCGGCCCAGCCAGACTTGTTCGTGTAGGAGCCCTGCAGCCGCAGGTTCTCGCCGGCCTGGAAGAAGAGGTTCCCCGAGTTCGTGTCGAAGCTGTCGCTGATGCCGAACTGCGCGCCGATGTTCACGCCGATGTGGGTCAGCGAGACGTTGGCGATCTCCAGGATGGGGATGAGCACGGGGTTGCGCGGCCACGCGGCGTGGTGGGCGGCGACCTGGGTCACGGCGCTGTAGTCGGGGTAGACCTCCGACGGCGTGGTGAACCGGGCGACGTCCTCGTCGGAGACGACCATCGTCGTGTCGTCCACGACCTGGTTGTGGAAGTCGTTGCAGCTCAAGCCGTACGACTTCCACCCGTAGGGGGTGTAGTGGTCGTACATCAGGTGCCCGCCGGGCGTCAGGTACGGGAAGAAGGCCCCCGACACGACGTTGGTGAGCTGCACGAGGTAGGCGTTGTCGAGGCGCTCGGCCTCTTCGCCAACCACGCAGACGTGGTCGCCGGTGATGCCCGGGGCGGCGCGGGACGTGCCCTTGCCGTCGTCGTCGCCCTGCGACGCGAGCACTTCGACTTCGGTGCGCTCGCGCTGGGCGGTGATCTTGAACTCGACGCGGCGGTTGGCGGCGAACGCCTCCTGCGTCTCGTCTTCGACCAGCGGCACGTCCATGCCGTAGCCCTTCGACGCGAGGCGGTCCTTCTGGACGCCCTTCTTGATGAGGTAGGCCCCGACCGCGATGGCGCGGCGCTCGGACAGGTCGAGGTTGTAGTCGGCCTCGCCCTGGGAGTCGGTGTGGCCGCCGATCTCGATGGACTCGATCTGCGGGTTGCCCAGGATGACGCGGGCGACCGCGTCGAGCAGCTCGAAGGACTCGGCCTTGATGGTCGCGGCGTCCAGCTCGAAGAAGACCTTCTCTTCGATGATGATCGCGTCGGCGGTGACCTTCACGGGCACGCCGTCGGGGCAGCCGTCGGTGTCCTTGAACAGGTTGACGGTCTCGGGCTCGTCGGGGCACGCGTCGTCGGCGTCGAGGATGCCGTCGAGGTCGGCGTCGGGGCGACCGGCCTCGAGGCGCGGGTTCACGCGGAACACGTTCTGGATGTGCCCCACGCGGTCCGACGTGAAGTAGATGTTCCCGTCGTGGCCCCAGCTGGGCTCGCGGTCTTCGAACTTGTCGAAGGTGATGGGCCGCGCGCCGGTGCCGTCGGCGCCGATGACGTAGATGTCGTTCTGGTCGAAGCGCCAGGCGTCAAAGACCAGCTGCTTGCCGTCGGGCGACCAGTCCAGGCCTTCGATGCGCGTGCCGTCGGTCCAGGTCGTCAGGTCCTTGACCACGCGGGTCTCGAGGTCCACGACCTTCAGGTTCTGGGTGCCGTCGTCGTAGAAGACGTAGGCCAGGGTCTTGCCGTCGGGCGACCACGCCGGGTAGCTGACGCGCTGGATGGGGTTGCCCTCGCTGTCGGCGAGGAACTCGAAGGAGCCCACCACGTCGCTCGACTGAAGCCAGTCGACCCAGTGACGGCGCTTGTCCTTCTTGTTCTTGCTGTCCTTGCGCTTGGGCGGCTCGACCCCGCGGCGCTGCATCTCCCAGCGCTCCAGATCTTCCTCCATCGGGTCTTCGCCGAAGTGGTCGATCATGGCCTGCCGGGCCATCTCCTCGGACTCTTCGAGATCGATGACGCAGAGGCGGTGCCAGTTGTAGCCGTCGCTGTCGATCGACGACTCGGTAAACAGCGGCGCCTTCGCGCCGGCCGTCGTCGTGATCATGTCCTCGGGGCAGACCGTGACGACCTTCTTGCCGTCGGGGCTCCAGTCGAACCCGCCGTCGCCCGTGAGGGGGAGGTTCAGGGTCTTGTGGAACGTCTTGCGGTAGAGGCTGCGCGCCTTGTCACCGGGGTGGTCGAAGTCGCCGCCGTTGTACGCGGAGTACTCCTCTTCGCCGACCAGCTTGACCTCGACGCCCCGGCCGAGGCGGTTGCGGCCCCACTTGGTGCCGTCGGGGGAGTAGCGACCGGCCCACGCGTAGATGCCGTCGGCTTCCTGGTCGCGGCGGTGCTGCAGTCGGTCCCAGCCCTTGAAGCCCTTCTTGTAGGCGACCTGCTCGCGGTCGCCGGGGGCGTCGGACTGCCAGTAGCCCAGGGTGGGCTTGAGGGGCACGCCGATGGCCGGCTGCTCCATGATCCCGTCGGCGACGGCCTGGTACTTCGCCAGCATCCAGACCTTCCAGTCTTCGTAGAGCTGGTCGGCGGGGATGTTCAGCACGTCCTCGAGCACGGTGTTGAAGTCGGGCGTCCAGCCCTGCTTCTCCCGCTCGACGCCGAAGGACTGGAAGATGCCCTGGCCGAAGCGCTCCTCGAGGTACAGGGCGAAGGCGTAGCCCGACAGGTAGTGCCGGTTGCCGTCGAAGCCGCCGTTGGACCCCATGTAGTCGCCCATGTCGTCGAAGTTCAGGGCCTGATCTTCGAGCACGTCCATGCGCATGCGCATGTCGCGGCTGGCGGTCCAGGTGTTGATGCCGGCCACGTGCGGGTAGTACTCGCCGCCGCCTTCGACCCACCACCACGGGTCACCCTTGGTCACGAACGCCTGGGCGCTGGCCTGGGTGTTGATGCGGCCGTCGGACCACCGCGCGGCGATGAACGTGCCGAAGCTCTCCTCGGCGAAGACCTGGTCGGCCTTGAGGGAAACCACGTGAGCGAACTCGTGGTACATGACGGCGCGGAGCCAGTCGTGGTGCCCACGCAGGCGCCACAGCAGGTCCGAGTGCCGGCCGGAGACCACGATCCAGTCGAAGTTCGGGACCGTGTAGCCGGTCAGACTGTCCGTCTGATCGAGCATCACGATGTTGACAGTCTCGTCGAGGTAGTAATTGAACTGCCCGCAGATCATCGGATACATCTCTTCGGCCACGTACGCGGTCTTTCGCGCGGTGAAGTCGCCGTTGACGTAATGCTCTGCGTTGGGGTCCTTGCTCTCCGGATAGAAGACGTTGAAGTGCTCCGTCTTGATGACGTTCCACTTCAGGTCCGGGTAGTTCCGGAAGAAGGCCAGCTTCGCCTCGGCGGTGCTCGGGGCGGCCACCATCAGCAAGGGCAACAGCATGGCCACCAGGGCCAGGCGGGTTGCGACGGACGTGTTCGTGCGGGTCATGTTCAGGCCCTCAGAAACGGACAGAGAAGTTGCCGCCCGCGGTCCAGCCGCGCGACGGAGAGATGTCTTCGAGCGGCCACAGGAAGTTCCTGCGCCCGCCGAGCGTGTATTCGAAGTAGCCGTTGAGCGCGAAGTGGCGGTCGAAGTCGGCCATCAGGGTTCCGCGCAGGTCCATCCACAGGCCGCTGCTGTTGGGGATGACCTCGCACTCCTTGCACGCCGGGAAGCTGTTGACCGTCGCGCCCCACCGGGTGGGGGTGCGGTAGTCGATCAGGACATCCGCCCGCAGCGCCAGGTTCTCGAAGAACTGGACCGTGACGCCGACGTCGCCGTGGATGCGGTCGCCCGCGTCGAGGTGCTGGTTGAACTGGTTCTCGACGTCCTCGACGAGGTACATGACCGTGTTCGTCGGGTTCCACTCGAAGCCCAGGCCGACCTCCAACGCGAGGATGGCGATCTGCTGCTTGAACCGGGCGTTGAAGTCCCAGCCCCAGGTGCCCGCGCCGGTGATGATCGTCGGGACGTTGTTGGGCCCGCCGATGTAACTGCCGGGAGACTCGGCGCCCGTGGGCATGCGCATGTCGAGGCCGACGGTCAGCGCGTTGCTGAACCGGCCGTCTTCGCTCTGGGTGCGCAGGGCCTGGAAGTTCAGGCCCGCCTGCACGTCGCCGAGCCCGGCGCCGTGGATCGGCACGCGGCCGCCCTCGTCGTCGACCATCCGGTTGTTCCAGACCGAACCCCAGACGATGGGGATGCGGGCGTACAGATCGAAGCTCCGGGACACGCCCCAGGTCATCCCGATCTCCCAGCGGCGGTAGTTCCACTGGCCCTCGTTCTTCTCCTTCTCGAAGTGCAGCCCCTCGGTAAACCCGACGTTGGCTGCGTTCTCCGCGAGGAAGTGGGAGCGGCTCTGCTTCCACGAGAAGTCGAGGTCGAAGACGAGCCACGACTTGCCGACGAGCAGGGGGCGCTCGACTTCGGCGATCGGGATCGCTTCCTGCCGCGTGTGCGGCTGCCACCAGGAGGCCGAAGCCACTGCGGGCAACGAGACGAGGAGCGCCACGACCGCGAAGGTGATGCTGGAACTGCGCATCGATGGGTGCCTTTCCGTGTTGAGCCGCTGCTCGCCGGGGGGAGTTTTCGCCACATCCCGGCGCAGCCCTGGGCCCAGAGCCGCCGCATAAGACAGGCGATGCCCATGCTTGTCAAGGCAGTCCAAAGGCCCGTTCCAGCAGCCTCTGCACGCTCCGACGACCCTGTTTGGCAAACACCCTGCAGCGCTTCGGAAGCTATCCGAGGGAAGACCCCAGCGGGGTCAAGGAAGGGTCAAGCTGTGTCAAGCCCCGGCGCGCGGTGTCAAGGCGGTCAGGATGCCGTCCACAAACGGTCAATCGTGGGGTTCTCCCGGGCCGTCAGCGGCCCGCTCACTCCCCTGCCCCGCCGGTCGCGATCGCCGGGGAGCCGCAGCTCCCGCCGATCGGTCCCCGCGACGCACAAGCCAGTCTCACACGCGCGGGGCATGTGACAACGATCCTCCGGGTGACCTTGCTCCCTTGTGGCGGCCGGCCGTTCCCGGTAGAGGGGGCCCGTGCATCGCACTCCCCCTCTCTTCGTCGTCGTGATCGCGCTGCTCTTTGAGGCCTGCGATCTGCCCCAGGGCGACTCGCCCGACCTGACCGGCGTGCCGGTGCGGCTCACCTTGCTGCACACCTCGGACATCCACAGCCGCGTCATCCCCTACGACATGGTCCCGCAGTTCACCGACGAACGGCTCGGCCTCAACGAGGAGAACGGCCCGTTCGGCGGCGCTGCGCGGATCAAGTCCATCCTCGACGAGCAGCGGGCGACGAGCCGGCGGACGCTCCACCTGGACTCGGGCGACGTCTTCCAGGGCGCGCCGATCTTCAACGTGTTCGAGGGCGAGGTCGAAGTCCGCATGATGTCGGCCTTCGGCATCGACGCCGTCGTCGCCGGGAACCACGAGTTCGATGCCGGGGCCCGCAACTACGCGACGCAGTTGGAGAAGTGGTCCAGCTACTTCACGCTCGCCGCCAACTACGACTTCTACAGCCTCGACCGCATCTACAACTCGCGGCTCGAAGGCCTCATGGACGCGACGGCGATCTTCGACCTGGACGGCCTGACTGTCGGGGTCGTGGGCATGGGCAACCTGTCGTCGCTGACGTCCATCCACCACGACGACAACTCCATGGACGTCTACGCCGAAGACACCATGACGACTGTCCATGCGTGGACGGCCATCCTCAAGCCCCAGGTCGACGTCGTCATCGTGCTGACGCACCTGTCCCTCGAAGACGACGTGGAGATCGCCCGCTCGGACCCCAACGTGGACATCGTGCTCGGCGGCCACCTGCACGTGGCCCTGGACCCGGTCAAGGTCGTCGAGAGCGAGGTCGTGCCCGGCAAGCGGGTGGTCGTCAGCCACTCCGGCGCGTTCGCCAAGTACGTCCAGCGCCTCGACTTCGTGGTGCAGGACGGGAAGGTGCTCGCCTGGGACAACACGCTCATCCCGGTGGACGCGCGGGTGCCCGAAGACGCGGAGATGCTGGACCTCCTGGAGCCCTACGAGCAGGAGCTCAACCGGCAGCTGAATCTGTCCGAGGTCGTCGCCTACACGTCGGACCGGCTGCGGCGCTTCGGGCTCAACGGCGGCGACTCGCCCCTGGGCAACCTCGTCATCGAAGCCATGCAGTACCGCGCGGGCATCGAGACCGACTTCGGGCTCACCAACAGCCTGGGCGTCCGCACCGACGTGCAGGGGCCGGGCACCGGCGAGGAGCTGCACGCGATCACGCTCGAAGAGCTGTTCAACGTGCTGCCCTTCGACAACACGATCACGACGATGTTCTTGTCCGGGGCCGAAGTGCAGGAGCTGTTCGACTACACGTCGTCTCGCTCGGCCGACCGCGGCTGCAACGCGCAGGCTCAGATCAGCTCGGCGCGGTTCATCATGGACTGCGCCAGCGGCACCGCCGTGGACGTCACCATCGGCGGCTCCTGGACGCCGTGCGACACCGACGACGACTGCCCCATCCTCGGCGAGATCTGCTCCGCCGCGGCCTGCGGGCGGCCCGTCGCGGCGACCGAGTCCTACGAGCTGGCGACCAACAACTACATCGCCGGCGGCGGCTCCGGGTACCAGGTGCTCGAGAACAACACGACGCAGCGGGACACCGGCCTGTCCATGCGCGACGCCGTGCTCGGCTACATGCTGCAGCTGCAGAACGAACACCCCGATCAGTCCCTCAACGACGCCTACCCCGATGGGGACGGCCGCATCACCCCGAGGTTCTGAGGTGCGACACACGCTCGTCTTGCTGGCGTTGATGCTGGGCTGCCGAGGCGCCGCCGAGCCCCTGTACGACCACAGCGGTCCGCTGTACTTCGACGTCGAGTTCGTCGGCAAGGTCGGCGGGCTCGATGCGACCGAGCCCATGCCCTTCACGTCCGAGGGCACCGACGTGCAGCTGCGAGTCCAGACCATGGGCTACGACAAGCAGCCCATGGCCTGGGACGGCACCGTCAAGCTCCGCGTGAACCCGGGGGCCCTGCGGGAGCTGACCCAGGACGGCCAGGGGCGCGGCGACGGCGTCGTCACCGTGACCGGGGGCGTGGCCGAGGTCACCGCGACGATCGCGCTGGGCTACGACCAGGTGCGGCTGTGGGTGTCCGACGAGGGCACCGAAGGCGTCGAGGCTGCGGCCAGCTTCGCCAGCGGCGCGGCCCCCCTGCTGCACGTGCTTCGCCCGACGGTCGCGGAGCTGCAGCGGCCGGTCGATCCCGGCGGGGACAGCCCCCTGCATCGGCAGTACGTCCCCTTGCTGGGCTACGGCAACGAGTTCAACAGCCGCGAGTTGATCGTCACCGCCGTGCTCAACGACGGCTTCTACGTGCTCGACCAGTCCGAAGAGAGCGGCGAGTACGCCTCGCTGTTCGTCTTCACCTTCTCCCGGCCGGACGGGGTCGACATCGGCCACCGGCTGTCGGAGCTGTCGGGCATCGTCGACGAGTTCATCGGCTTCACGGAGCTGAGCTTCCCCGACTGGCGCATCGACTCCACCGGGCACGACCCGGGCCCGCCCCTCGTGCTGGACCCCGCGATCGTCTGCGACGACCTGGAGATGGAGAAGTGGGAGGCTCGCGTCGTCGAGCTGACCTCTCCCGTGCCGGACTTCCGGCGCGCCAGCGACTGCGGCACCTACGAGGAGTTCGGCCAGTGGCCGGCCGCCTTGCCCGGTGAGTGCAACGGGCAAGACGCGCGCGTGACGGTCGTGAACATCAACACGGTCCCGTCGTTCGCGTTCGACGAGTGCGACGAGAACCGCCGCCCCCAGCCGCCCGAACCGGGCGAGCCGGCGGACCCCCGCTTTGAGCTCGAATACCTGCGTGGCGTGTTGCGCCACACCGAGCCCGCCGACCCGCCCTGGGTCATCGACGTCCGCAACTGCCTGGACCTGCCCGCCGCCGCGCGGCCGTCCGATTGCCCGCAGTTGCTGATGCGCCCCCTGTCGGGGCCCCGCAAGGCGCCCCAGCACTACTACCGGGACATCGTGACCTGCGACGGCGTGCCCTATCGCCTGGACCAATGAGGATTGCCATGAACACGCGCGAACTGCTGATGCTGCTGATGACCCTGGGCCTGCTGGCCGGTTGTGGGTCCCTGGGACCCGGAAACTCGGGCCGCGACGACGACGACGCCGGAGACGACGACGACTCCGCCGGCGACGACGACGACGCCTCGGACGACGACGACGCGACGCCCCCGGGCCCCGTCGCCGCGACGATTTCCGAGCTGACCTCGGGCTCCATCCCCGACGGCACGCCGGTCATCATCGAAGGGGCGATCGTGACGTCGCCCGTGGCCAACGACGAGGACCGAAACCAGGCCTCGATGTGGGTCCAGGACGGCGACCAGCCGGGCGACGGCATCGTGATTTTCATGTTCTTCGACACGTCCCTGGCCGTGGCCGAGGCCGTGCGCCCGGGCGACGTGCTGACGCTCACGGGCACCTACAGCAAGCCCTTCGACTTCCACGAGATCACCCTGTTCGGACTCGAGGACGTGGACATCACGGGCACGTCGGACCTGCCGGCCCCGGTCGTCGTCGACTCCGCCGACATCGAGGCGGGCTTCGTCTCCAACGAGCTGCTGGTCGGCATGTTGGTCTCCGTCGAGGACGTCACGGCGGACACGTCGCCGGGCTTCAGCAACTTCTTCGAGTGGGAGGCTGACGGCGTGATCGTCGACGCGCCCCTGTTCGACGACGAGGTCGGGGGCGAGGGCTCCGGCGAAGCGTGGATGTACGCCGACGTCATGCCGGGCTACGCGCTGGACGCCGTCACCGGCATCCTGCACATCGACTTCGGCGACGCGAAGCTGCTGACGCGCTGGGCGTCGGACGTCGACTTCGAATACCCGGGTTGCGACTCGGCGTTCACGGGCCTGGCGCAGATGAACTGCTACGGCGCCGACGGCGACGACGTCGACCTGACCGGCCTGGTGGTGAACTCGCCGTCGCCGTTCTTCGGCGGCTTCTACGCGCAGACGCCCGGTGGGGGGCCCTTCGAAGGCATCCAGGTCTTCTGGTTCACCGAGGACCTGGTGACCGCGCCGGCCGTGGGCACGACGATCGACCTGTCGGGCCACCTGGAGAGCTTCAAGGGCCAGCGCGAGATCGTGCTGAGCGACGCGTCGGACCTCGTGGTCGGGGCCGCCGGCACGGTGGACCCGGTGGTCGTGGCCAACGCCTGCGACATCGACGAGCGGCACCAGGGAATGCTGGTGACCATCCCGTCGACGACGGTCGTGGCCCAGGACAGCGACGCCGACAACTTCGGCTACTACGAGATCGATGGCTGCTCGCACATCCGCGTGGACAGCGACTTCATCGGGCCGGCCGAGGACTTCAACACGGACACCGGCGGGGCCGGGGTCATCACCGACCTGGTCGGCGTGGTGAAGGACGAGAACGACACCTATGGCATCCACCCGCGCACCACGAGCGACTGGGCCAGCTGGGGCAACTAGACCGCGCTGGCGGAGCCGATCCGCCGGCCGCGGCCGTTGCCGCGCACTGAGGAGTCATCATGACGAACCCCCTGAGCCGCCGGCTGTGCGGGCTGCTGTTTGTGCTGTTGGCTGGACCCGCGTGGGCCCAGACCGAAGAGGTGGAGCCCACCGTCGCCGACGACGAGGGGCTCGGCGACGACGACGACTCGGCGGAGGTCGACGAGCCGGCGCCCGAGCCGGCGCCCGAGCCCGAGCCGCAACCGAAGCCCGAGCCCGAGCCCGAACCGGAGCCCGAACCGGAGCCCGAGCCGCAACCGGAGCCGGCCGCGGAGCCCGCGACCGCCGCGGCGGCCGAGCCCGCATCCAACAGCCCGTGGCCCGACGACGGCGCGGACTGGACCCCCTGCCGCCCCGACGCCCAGCCCTTCAAGGCCCGGCCCCAGTCCTTGCGCCCCGGCGCCCCTCCCCGCACGCCGAGCCCGCCCGACTGCGTGGACGGCAAGCCGTCGACGGCGAAGTTCGCGCGACGCTCGCTGACCGACTTCATCCGCACGACGCTGACGTTCTACGTAGGCGACGACAACCTGCTCGCGGGCTCCGAAGACGACTCCCCGAACCTGTCGGCGACCAACGAGTTCCCCGAACTCTTCTTCGACGGCCTCAACGCCGAGAAGCCCCGCGTGGTCACCGAGACCCACATGGTCCTCTACGCGAAGATGCCGGGCTTCGTGGACTGGATCGAGACGGACGCAGCGTTCGTGGGCGAGTTCGAGCTGTCCCGGGACCCCGACGCCGGCCAGCTGGTCAGCCGCTTCCGCGACGACGGCAGCTACGTCAACGCGAAGTTCTTCTTCGACAGCAGCAAGAGCAAGTACCTGGAGATCACCGGCTGGCCGTTCTCGGCTGACCGGTTCCGCAACGGCTACACGTTCGACCTGACCTGGGGCGGCGACCGCGCCTGGGTCGGCAACTTCTCGCCGGTGCCGGGCATCCGCGCCCGCGTGGATCTCGAGCGCTTCTACGTGCACTTCGGCGCCAAGAGCCTCAACCAGATCCGCGGCGACACGTTCAAGGACGAGTCCTTCTGGGGGCTCCTGGGCGGGCTCGGCCCCAACTTCGCGTTCGGGCCCGGCAACAGCATCTTGTTCCGCTACGACGCCAACGGCGGTTGGTTCAAGCGCGGCACGTTCCAGCAGAACCCCTTCCGCAGCCAGCCTCTGACCATGTTCGGCGTCAGCCAGCGAGTCAGCCTGTCGTTCAACACGCCGCGCTGGGGGTTCATCCAGGACACGCGGCTGCTGCGCAACGACCCCGCGGCGCGGCGCGCGTTCTCGATGATCCCGTTCCGCAACCAGGCCTCGGGCCCGTTCGGCTTCGGCATCAGCGGTGAGTTCACCACCGTCTGGCAGACGCTCATCGACGCCGACGCCACCGACTCGCTGACCCTGGACAACGGCATCGCCGGCGCCGTCCGCGGCCAGGTCCGGTTCGCGACCAACGCGCGCGTCGGCTTCGACGTCGTGTTCCGGGACCCGAGCTTCCTGCTGCTGCAGGTGCCGAGCCTCGTGCCCTACGTGAGCTTCGCCGAGATCACCGACCAGACCGACCAGATCTACGGCTTCGGCTGGGCCGACGTGTACATCCCCAAGATCAACCTGACCCCGGGCTTCGCGTTCGGCCTCATGCGGCCGGCCTCGTTCCTGTCGGCCGAGGACGCCAACGGCCGGCGCCAGCTGCAGGTCGTCCGCGGCCCCGGCGACGTCGAGATCATGCCCATCACGGACTCGGCGACGGGCAACCCCGACGAGGGCGAGCTCATCACCGAGCCCTTCACCGTGCTGTCCCTGCGCGGCTCGCTGCGCTGGAACCTGAGCCACATGATGGCCTTCATCGGTGAGGTCACCTACACGCAGGACTTCAACGTCAGCAAGGTCGTCGTCGACCCCGAGAGCGGCGCCGGCGTTCGAATCCTGGACCTCAAGCAGGGGCGTCAGCTCGGCCTGAACCTCTACATGCAGGCGATGTTCTAGCCCGAACGAGCCGGCTGTCTTTGGACGGCGCTTGGGCTCCGGGGGCCGCCGCGGGAATACTGTCGCGGCTATGTTCCACGACCCCACCTACCTCGCCTTCGCCCCCCTTCTGGGGTGGTTCCTCCACGCGATCCTTCGCCTTGGCCCCCTCGAAGGGTGGCTGGAGCGGTGGTTCGAACGCCTCGCCGCCCAGCGCGAGTTCGTCGCCCGCCAGGCATTCCCCGGCGACCCCGAGCGGGGCGGCCTCGCCGCCCTCGTGATGATCGTCGTCCTCGTCGGGTTCGCGGCGTGGGCGCTGCGCGCCATGGGCTACATCCTGGGCCAGCACGACGGTCGCCTGGTGGCCGACGTCCTGATCTGGCTGAGCCTGTTCAGCGTGCGCAAGCGCGCGTTCGCCGGCCTCGACGTCATGC
>Ga0055584_100000321_pt1 | contig 44962 bp, 44 predicted proteins | sample OSDHelmetaG_FD_58716 | JGI IMG/M metagenome (GOLD analysis project Ga0055584, IMG submission 58716) | Pelagic marine sediment microbial communities from the LTER site Helgoland, North Sea, for post-phytoplankton bloom and carbon turnover... | ecosystem: Environmental > Aquatic > Marine >...
AATGGTGGAGCCGAACGGAATCGAACCGATGACCTCTACAATGCCATTGTAGCGCTCTCCCAACTGAGCTACGGCCCCACTCTGGGTGCGCACCGGTTGTAGGCCGGGTGCGACAGAAATCTCTTATAAGACCATGCGCTTAAGAGGCAAGAAAAAACAACAACGAACATGGTTCCGGCGTCCCCAAGAAAACCCGAAGACAATAGACCGGTTAAGAATTTAGACGTCTTCCTTTTTTGCTACCGGGGCATCGACAACGGCTTCGATCACATCTTCCCCGCCCAAATCACTCGCATCTTCCAACACGTTTTCGTCATCAGCGTCGTCTTCGACGGCCTCTGCGTCATCGTCGGCATCATCTGCTTTTTTCTCCGCGACTACGGGTTTTGCTTCCGGCGGTACTGACCGCGAACGCTTCAAACGAGACAATTGCTCAGGTTCGAACGTCGAATCGCATTTCGGGCATTCCATCGGCCTTTTATTCAGATCGTAGAATGCCGCCCCGCAGCTCGGGCAAAAGCGTTTTAATCCCCATTCAGGTTTGGCCACGTTTCGCTCCATTCTCACTAATTTGCTGTCGCGCCAATTGCCATGATCAGCGCTCCGGGGCAAGAGCAAAGTTTTTTCGCAAGTATCAGGTCCGATTGGAGCGCTACCATTATTTTCCAATATCGTGGTAGAGAATGCGCCAAATTGGAAAATCGACAGCTTTGCCGGGGCGACGACACTTTAATAATGGCATCACTTGTTTCACAACCGATCGACGCGATTAACGGTAGCGTCACCATACCTGGCGATAAATCCATTTCGCATCGCGCCGTCCTATTTGCTGGTCTCACCGTCGGCGAAACACATATACGTGGCCTGCTTGAAGGCGAAGATGTTAAATGTACGCTTGCGGCCATGACACATTTAGGCTGCGTTACCGAACAAACTGGACCGGGCGACTGGATTATATCGGGCCGTGGTATCGGTGGGCTCAGCCCTTATGACGGTGTCTTGGATATGGGCAATTCGGGTACAGCGGCCCGGCTGTTGCTCGGCGTACTCGCCAGCCATCCCTTCACATCTTTCCTGACCGGCGACGAATCGCTCTGTAGCCGTCCTATGGCACGCGTTACGACGCCGCTCGGACAGATGGGCGCTCAATTTGTCACGGCAGATGGTGACAAGCTGCCGCTGACGGTAACCGGCGCAACAACCGCGTTGCCAATTTCCTACACCCTACCGGTGCCTTCGGCACAGGTGAAATCAGCTGTCCTATTGGCCGGGTTAAATGCACCCGGCGAAACCACTGTCATCGAGCCGGCGGCGACACGGGACCACACGGAACGAATGCTTCGCCATTTTGGCGGTGACATTCGCATGACCGAAACAGCAGACGGCGGCAAGGCAATTACGGTTATTGGTCAGCCCGAATTAAGGCCCTCGCCCATCAACGTGCCGGCGGACATCAGTTCCGCCGCCTTCCCGTTGGTGGCGGCTCTTATTTTACCGGGTTCCGAATTGTCCCTACCGGCCATCGGCATGAATCCCGGTCGCATCGGTTTGGTGAAATCGTTGCAGGAGATGGGTGCAAATATCGACATATTAAACGAGCGAACCGAGGGCGGCGAACCTGTTGCGGATTTAGTCGCCCGCTCGAGCACACTTCACGGTGTGGAGGTGCCCGCCGATCGCGCGCCATCGATGATCGACGAGTACCCAATTCTGGCGGTTGCGGCCGCCGTCGCCGAGGGACAAACGGTGATGCATGGATTAGCGGAGCTTCGTGTCAAAGAAAGCGATCGGCTAGGTGCAATGGTCGATGGCTTGTCAGCGGCAGGCGTTGAGGTCTCAGAAGGCGGAGACAGCTTAACCGTCGAGGGGTGCGCCGGGCGTCCCAGGGGAGGCAACGTCCAGGTCGAAACCCATTACGATCATCGCATTGCCATGAGCTTTCTGGTTCTCGGAATGGCCAGCGAACGCCCAATCACCATCGACGATGGAGCGGCAATTTCAACAAGTTTTCCAGGTTTTATTGATCTGATGAATTGCATTGGCGGAAAAATTTCGGAAACTGTTGCATCATGATCATCGCCATAGATGGACCCGCTGGGTCGGGAAAAGGGACACTCTCACGCAAACTGGCGGACGCTTTAGGCTATGCGCATTTGGATACGGGAAAGCTCTATCGCGCCGTAGGACTGAGTGTCGTTGAAGCTGGGGCAGACCCTGCAAACGAAGAAGCCGCCCTTCATGCGGCGCAATCTATAAACCCACAAGCACTTGATAATAAATCACTTTTAGGAGACCGCGCGGCCTCGGCTGCCTCTCAAGTCGCTGCGATAGAATCCGTCCGCGCCATCCTCTTGGCCTTTCAGCGGGACTTCGCCGGCACCCCACCCAACGGCGCAAAGGGGGCCGTTCTGGACGGTCGCGACATCGGCACGGTGGTTTGTCCCGACGCTGACGTAAAACTCTTCGTGACCGCGTCTGCGGAGGTCCGTGCGGAACGACGTCATAAGGAGTTGCTAGACAGGGGCGAGCCCAGTATATATGCGCGCGTCCTGCAGGACATGAAGGCGCGGGATGACCGAGATCAGTCTCGTTCTGTCGCGCCGCTCAAAGCCGCTTCTGACGCATTGGTGGTAGACACGTCGGGGCTTGACGCCGACGCGGTTTTTAAAACCGCGATGGGTATTATTTCGGCGCGCAGATAAACGACCTGCAAGACAAGGATTTAAACGTCGACGGTGTAGGGGCCGAGAAATCGGTCGAACCGTCGGTAATTTGGAAAAATGCCGAAGTGTGTTTCGGCAGTTGGTAACCAGAGAGGATTACGGGACATCATGCCTGCGGTCGCAGCTGAAAAAGAAAGTTTTGAAGACCTTTTAAATGAGTCGTTAGGTGCATCCGACGGCCTTGAAGGTAGTGTCATCAAAGGACTCGTCATAGCGGTGGAGAACGACTTCGTTGTCGTCGATGCTGGATTGAAATCAGAAGGCCGAGTGCCTCTGAAGGAATTCGGCGCACCAGGACAGCTTCCTGAAATAGGGGTCGGCGAAACGGTCGAGGTGTATCTCGAGCGTATGGAGAATAAGAATGGTGAAGCCGTTCTCTCCCGTGAGAAAGCACGCCGCGAAGAAGCCTGGACGGAATTAGAAAAAGCCTTTGAGAAAACCGAGCGGGTTAATGGCGTCATCTTCGGACGTGTAAAAGGCGGCTTTACCGTCGACCTGCAAGGCGCTGTGGCATTCTTGCCGGGCAGCCAGGTAGACATCCGTCCCGTCCGCGACGTTGGCCCTCTCATGGGCAACACCCAACCATTCCAGATTTTAAAAATGGACCGCAGCCGGGGCAACATTGTTGTGTCACGTCGGGCCGTGCTTGAAGAAAGCCGGGCCGAACAACGCAGCGAGCTCATTGAGAACTTGGAAGAAGGTCAGGTGCTCAAGGGCGTGGTCAAGAACATCACCGATTACGGCGCGTTTATCGACCTCGGCGGTGTGGACGGTCTATTGCATGTTACCGACATTGCTTGGCGTCGCATCAACCATCCGTCTGAAGCATTGCAAGTGGGCGAAACCATTGACGTTCAGGTCATACGCTTTAATGCGGAGACCCAACGGATCAGTCTCGGCATGAAACAGCTCGAGTCCGACCCTTGGGACGGCGTCGATGCAAAATATCCGCTCAAAGCGCGCTTCAGCGGTCGCGTCACGAATATTACCGATTACGGCGCGTTTGTGGAACTCGAGCCCGGCATTGAAGGCCTGGTGCATGTGTCTGAAATGAGCTGGACCAAAAAGAATGTCCATCCGGGCAAAATCGTTTCCACCAGTCAAGAAGTCGAAGTCATGGTGCTCGATGTTGATCCTAACAAACGTCGGATTAGCCTCGGCTTGAAACAGTGCATCGACAATCCTTGGGAAAACTTTGGTGCCCTTCACCCGGTCGGCACAGAACTCGAAGGCGAAGTGAAAAATATCACCGAGTTCGGATTGTTCGTGGGCTTACCTGGCGAAATCGACGGTATGGTTCATCTCTCGGATATCGATTGGGAGAAATCCGGCGAAGCGGCGATTGCCGATTTCACGAAAGGCGATCAGATCAAAGCCAAGGTTCTTGATATCGATACCGATAAGGAACGGGTTAGCCTTGGCATTAAACAACTGAGCGACGACCCGTTTGCCGCCGGTATTGCCAATCTACGCAAAGGCGCGATTGTTACCTGCACGATCAACAAGGTTCAGGATAATGGCATCGAAGTGAGCATCGAAGAGGGCCTAACCGGCTTCATTCGTCGCGCCGACCTGTCACGCGATCGTGGTGAGCAACGCCCGGACCGGTTTGCCGAAGGCGAGAAGGTGGATGCCAAAATTACCAACATCGAAAAAGGCAGCCGCAAACTATCCTTGTCGATCAAGGCCAAGGAAGTCGAAGAAGAGAAAGAAGCCATGGCGGAATATGGTAGTTCCGACGCGGGTGCATCTCTCGGCGATATTCTCGGTGCTGCGCTGAAATCAAAGGAAGCCGAAGCCGAAAGCACAGACGATTCGGACGAAGATGAAGCGGTAGAAGCAGCGGAGGAAACGTCTTCTGAGGCGGCTGTCGAAGCGGCAGAATCAGACGATGGCGCAGACACGCCGGAAGATAAGAAGGAAAGTTAAGGCGCGAGATTAGGGCTGGTTTTCAACCGGCCCTAGTTTCCGGCGCGTGCTAAGCGGCAAAAAATCTCTAGAAATTACGGGCTTAGCGCTTGACGGCATCAAAGCGCTCTGGCACGCTTGGCTATCATATTGTCCTACTCAAGATGGATTTATGCACGAAGAATGCATTGGGAACATGCTGATGCCGGGGGGATTGGCCTATGACGAAGTCTCAACTTATTCAACGTATCGCGGAGCTTAATCCGCACCTCTACCAACGTGACGTGGAGCGCATAGTTTCGACAATTTTTGACGAAATTTCGTCGGCGCTCGCGAACGGTAGCCGCGTAGAACTCCGCGGGTTTGGCGCATTTTCCGTTAAACATCGCGATTCTCGTATGGGACGGAATCCCCGAACTGGCGAGACTGTTCACGTCGCTAAAAAAGCCGTGCCTTTTTTTAAGACCGGCAAGAAGCTGCGGGAGATACTAAACCGCCCGTAATGCGGATTTGCCATTGAGAAACGACGAGAAACGACTATGAATTTCATTCGATGGGTCGTCGGCGCGTGCTTCATTGTTCTTTGCGTTATCTTTGCGATTTCAAATCGCGATCTGATTGACCTTCAGTTTTGGCCATTTCCCTATGCGCTCCCTGTGCAAACAGGACTTGCAGTTTTATTACCCGCTTTCATCACTTTCCTATTGGGCGGCATTTGGGTCTCCTTCGGAAAAACAAAACTTTGGTCCCGCGCAAGGCAGGCGGAAAAACGCATTGTGCAATTGGAAGCCACTCTTCAGGACATCGAAGAACAGTTGCAGCAAACTGAAGCCCGCAACCGCAACGAAGCCCCAAACGGGCAGGCGCTAACGCCACAGAACGCGCCCGAACCGCGCCAACTGCAAAATCGGTAGTGGCTACCCCCCCCATGAGAGCAACAGGCCTTTTGTCTCAATGGTATTTCGAGAAAACTCTACCAGTGTGGCGCACTCTAGCCGTTGACCAAGAACATGGTGGGTTCCACGAAAAACTAGGTGCCTCGTTGCTGCCCGAAAGTACGGACGGCAAACGCGTGATGGTGCAGGCGCGTCAGGTGTTCGTATTCTCCCATGCCTATTTGCAGACGCAAAACCCCATCGATCTGGAAAATGCCGAAAACGGATTCCAATTTCTCAGCCAATACGGCCCTCACTCACAGGGTGGATGGCAACACAAAGTCGATCGCGTTGGCATCCCGGTCGACTCCACGCGGGATTTATACGATCACGCCTTTATCCTGTTCGCCATAGCTTGGTTCGTTCGTGCCAGTGGGCGCACCTCCGCCCTAGACTGTGCTGACGCAACGATTGATTTTCTGGAAACGGAAATGGCACACCCCAAAGGCGGGTATGTGAAAGCGATTCCCAGCGCAGCGAACACCGCAATCACGTCGACGGCGCCACGGCAGCAAAATCCGCATATGCACTTGCTCGAGGGGTTTTTAGCACTCTTCCAGACCACAGGAGATGATCGGTGGCTTGAGCGGGCAGCCAGAATCATCGCCCTTTTCAAGGCTTACTTTTTAGTTGAAAGCAGCTTGCGAGAATATTTCACCGAGGATTGGGCGCCCGCCCCTGGCACGGTCGGTCGCATTACCGAGCCCGGCCATCATTACGAATGGGTCTGGCTTTTACACCAATACGCGGCGCTCGCAGGTGATATCTCGGTTGTACCTCTAGCCACCGACTTGTATCGCTTTGCAAACACGCACGGCATTGATGAAATGTCCGGCGGCATCTTCGACGAAGTCTCCGCCGGCGGTGAAACACTCAAAACGTCCCGCCGCCTTTGGCCACAAACCGAAGTCCTTAAAGCCCATTGCGCGCGCCTCGGGTTTGGCGAGGGCGAGGCCGCGCACAATTTGGAACAGGCAATTGAAGCGGTATATCGAAATCACATCGAAGGCGTACCCAACGGCGCGTGGCGCGAACATTTAGGCGAAGATGGCGAACCTATGCGTTCGGATATGCCCGGCTCTAGCCTTTATCATATTGCCATGGCAGTAGCCGAACTTGCCGCCGTCGACGACACGGGAATCACTTTCGAAAACCGGTAAATCGCGGTAAAGAGGCTCAACTTTGGAGCTCACACATGCAAAATCCGATTTTTGCCGCCATCGACACTCAGGAACCCGGGCGCGCCGCTGACTTAGCAGCCTCACTAACCGGTGTTGTCGGCGGTGTAAAACTAGGCTTGGAATTTTTCAGCGCAAACGGTCCGGGCGGTGTCCGAAAGATTACCGAAACAGGCGTGCCGCTTTTTCTCGACCTAAAGTTTCACGATATACCCAATACCGTCGCCGGCGCCGTTCGTGCTGCTGTTTCGTTGCAACCCGCCATCCTCAACGTCCACGCAGGTGGCGGCGCAACAATGATGAAGGCTGCGGCGAAAGCAGCCGCCGAAAGCGCTGATGCTTTAGGTGTCGCAAAACCAATGTTGATCGCGGTTACCGTTCTCACAAGCCTAGACAATAGTGACCTGCATGCGGTTGGCCAGTTAGGGCCGCCAACAGAACAGGTAGTTCGTTTGGCCAAGCTTACAGAAGATTGCGGTCTCGATGGCGTGGTATGCTCGCCGCGAGAAATCGAGGCGATTCGAGGGACCTGTGGCGCCGACTTTAAATTAATTGTGCCCGGCATTCGCCCAGAAGGCTCGAATGCCGGCGACCAGAAACGCACCATGACACCCTCTGATGCCATGAGCGCCGGCGCTAATTATTTAGTTATCGGCCGCCCGATTACCACTGCCGAAGATCCGGCAGAAGCCGCCCGCGTCATCGCAGCCACTATCACACCGATAAGCACACAGTGAGCACGCCATGAGCACTTCCGCAAAAATTTGCGGCATCAACGACCCCACCGCTATGGCCGCCGCCATTGATGGCGGTGCAAGCCATGTGGGGTTGGTTTTTTATGACAAAAGTCCGCGCGCCGTGACAGTGGAGCAAGCTAGTGAATTGAGTGTCCTGGCCCAGGGGAATGCTATTCGTGTGGGATTATTCGTCGGCCCAAATGATGCCTTCTTAGAAACTATATTAGGCGCGGTCTCTCTTGATCTCTTGCAATTGCATGGCACCGAAACGCCGGAACGCACCGCAGAAATTCGGGCCCGTTTTGGTTTACAGGTTATGAAGGTTTTGTCGGTTGCCGAACAAGCAGATGTGGAGAAAGCAAACGCCTATTTAGACGTTACAGATTGGCTTATGTTCGACGCCAAGCCACCAAAGTCTCTAAAAAATGCACTCCCCGGCGGCAACGCGGTCTCGTTCGATTGGTCGCTTTTGGCCGGACAATCCTGGCCGAAGCCGTGGATGCTCGCCGGCGGACTAACTGCCGACAATGTGAGCGAGGCCATTCGAGTAACCGGGGCGCCGGTTGTCGATACGTCATCAGGGGTGGAGGATAGGCCGGGGCACAAAAACCCGGTCAAAATCAAAGCCTTTCTGGAGGCGGTTGCGAAGGCGTAATTAGCGGAATTGAGCGCACTGCTAAGGTAGACTTCGGCTGTGCGGTGCTGTATTACGCCGGTTCCGCGCTTGAACGACATCTGGCAAAAAAACGGCGAGTCCGACCAACCATGGCAGAGCCCAATTCATTTCGATCCAGACCTGATGATCAGGGCCATTTTGGCATTTTCGGCGGGCGCTATGTCGCTGAAACGCTGATGCCGCTGATTTTGTCAGTCGAAAAGGCCTATGAAGCCGCAAAGGTGGACCCATCTTTTCAGGCCGAACTCGATGATTTATTGGCGCATTATGCCGGTCGCCCAAGCCCGCTTTATTACGCAAAACGGCTGACGGAACATTTCGGCGGCGCAAAAGTTTACTTCAAGCGAGACGAGCTCAATCACACCGGCTCGCACAAAATCAACAATTGTCTCGGCCAGATATTGCTCGCAAAACGCATGGGCAAAACACGCATCATCGCGGAGACCGGTGCCGGTCAGCATGGCGTCGCGGTCGCCACTGTCGCCGCCCTCTTCGATTTACCTTGTGTCGTCTATATGGGCGCAACCGATGTGGAGCGTCAGCAACCGAACGTCTTTCGCATGAAGTTGCTGGGCGCAGAGGTCGTGGCCGTTGAAAGCGGCAGCCGAACCCTCAAGGACGCCATGAACGACGCGCTCCGCGATTGGGTCGCCAATGTGGAAGACACATTCTACATCATCGGCACCGTCGCCGGCCCGCACCCCTATCCCGCCATGGTCCGAGACTTTCAGTCGGTAATTGGCACGGAAACCCGTGAGCAAATGATGGAAGCTGAAGGACGGTTACCGGACTCTTTGGTAGCCTGCATCGGCGGTGGCTCCAACGCGATGGGCTTGTTTCACCCGTTCTTGGATGACAAGGACGTCCGCATGCTAGGCGTCGAAGCAGCCGGCAAAGGTCTCGATACCGGCGCTCATGCAGCCTCGCTGAGCGGTGGCAGGCCAGGCGTGCTACATGGAAACCGCACCTATCTGCTGCAAACCGATGATGGCCAAATTAAAGATGCGCATTCCATTTCTGCCGGTCTCGATTATCCGGGCATCGGTCCTGAGCATGCCTGGCTCAAGGACATCGAACGGGTCGAATATGTGTCCGCAACAGACATGGAAGCACTCGAAGCATTTCAGCTCTGCGCCAAACTGGAAGGTATTATTCCAGCCCTGGAGCCCTCTCATGCCCTTGCTTACGTCTCAAAGATTGCGGGTGCGCTTCCCGCAGACCACCTCATCTGCATGAATATGTGCGGGCGCGGCGATAAGGATATTTTTACCGTCGCGGAGATGCTGGGGATCGAGATATGACAGAGCGAATGGACGCGCGCTTTGCCGCCTTAAAAGCTGCGAGACGCGGCGGCCTGATAACCTTCTTAACCGCCGGCGACCCAAACCCGGAAACCGGACTTGAAATCGTTAAAGGATTACCGGCCGCCGGCGCAGACATTATTGAGCTCGGCATGCCGTTTTCCGACCCCATGGCGGACGGACCGGCGATTCAGGCATCTTCACAAAGAGCGCTCGCCGCAGGCATGACACTCAAGGGAACACTCGATCTTGTCCGCGCCTTTCGCAAGGATGATACGGATACGCCCGTCGTATTGATGGGCTATTACAACCCCATTTATAGCTATGGCGTCGATGCGTTTCTCAAGGACGCCTGCGAGGCGGGCGTGGACGGTCTGATTATCGTCGACCTGCCGCCAGAAGAGGACGGAGAGTTATGTGTTCCGGCCCTAAATGCAGGTCTAAATTGGATTCGATTGGCGACGCCGACTACCGATGACGAGCGGCTGCCCACAGTCCTTTCCAACACCAGCGGCTTTGTCTATTACGTCGCCATCATGGGGATTACCGGGACCGCCTCCGCCGACAAGGTGGATGTTCAAAACGCGGTGGAACGCCTACGGCGACACACGGATTTACCAGTGGGCGTTGGTTTCGGCATCAAAACGCCGGAAGACGTGCGCGCCATTACGTCCGTAGCAGATGCCGCCGTTGTCGGCTCCGCTATCGTCAATGTTATCGCGGCAGGTCTAAACCGCGACGGCAACCCTACAGACAAGACTGTCAAAAATGTACTGACATTTGTCGAAACACTAGCAACCGGAGTGCGCGACGCATGAACTGGCTTACGAACTTCGTTAGACCGAAGCTAAAACAGTTGGTCAAACGCGATGTGCCGGAAGACTTTTGGCAGAAATGCCCGAGCTGCGGTCACATGATTTTTCACCGCGATCTCGAAGCCAACTTGTCGGTCTGCCAACAATGCGACCATCATTTGCGGCTTAGCGCCATAAAGCGGCTGGAATTAATGTTCGATGACGGCAAATACCAGCGCATTGAACTGCCCAAAGCGCCGCATGACCCTCTCAAGTTCCGTGACCAAAAACGCTATGCGGACCGCCTCAAGGAAGCCCGCAACAAGACCAGCGAAGAAGACGCTATTATTGTCGCCCATGGCACGATGGGGAATCTGCCCGTCGTTATCGCCGTCCTCAATTTCGATTTTATGGCCGGCTCTATGGGCGCTGCGGTAGGCGATGGCCTGATCGCGGCCGCTCGCCTTGCGGTCGTGCAACAGGCACCGCTGATTGCCATCACCGCCTCTGGTGGTGCGCGTATGCAGGAGGGCGCGATATCTCTTATGCAAATGCCACGCAGCATAATTGCGGTCCAGGAAGTCAAAGAAGCGGGACTACCCTATATCGTCGTGCTCGCGGATCCGACGACCGGAGGAGTCTCCGCAAGCTTCGCGATGCTGGGCGACATTCATATTGCCGAAAAGGGCGCGATGATCGGCTTCGCAGGTGCGCGGGTAATCGAACAAACTGTCCGAGAGACCTTGCCCGATGGGTTTCAGCGCGCCGAGTATCTTCTTGAACACGGCATGGTCGACATTGTCACGGACAGGAGCGATTTACGGGACAATCTTATTCGTATCATTACGCTTCTCCGCCAGCCGACACCGCCCGGCGAAGTATTAGCCCTTCCGCAAACAGACGACGCGGCGGCGGAAACGACAACGCCAGAAACGACACCCCCTGCAATCGACTCACCGCGGCCCGATTAAATCTTTCCCGATGGACCGCCCAAGCGACGCCATTCTCGAGCGGCTGCAAGCCCTCCATCCAAAGCTCATCGATCTCTCTCTAAAACGCATCGAAACGCTGTTGGAACGGCTGGGGTCACCGCAAAACCGCCTTCCACCGGTCATTCACGTGGCCGGCACCAACGGCAAAGGCTCCACGATCGCCTTCCTTAGATCCATTCTGGAAGCGGCGGGCCATACGGTGCACGTCTATACATCTCCGCATCTGATTCGGTTTCGTGAAAGGATTGTGCTGGCCGGCCAAATGATCTCCGAAGAGGCTTTGGCTGAAGTTTTAAGCGAATGCGAACGTGCCAACGGCGGCGAGGAAATTACATTTTTCGAAATCACAACCGCTGCGGCTTTTCTCGCCTTTACCCAAACCGATGCAGACATGGTGCTGCTTGAAACCGGCCTCGGCGGCCGGTTGGACGCGACCAACTTGGTGAAAAAACCGGCGATCACGGCAATCACGCCGATTGCAATGGACCACATGCATTTCCTTGGCGATACGCTCGACGCCATCGCTTTTGAGAAAGCAGCAATCCAGAAGCAAGGCGTCCCGTCCATCATCGCCCCACAGGAAGACCCGGCGCGCCAAGTCATCCTAGAGACTGCCACCTCCGTCGGCGCAGAGCCGTTTGTCTATGGCCGTGATTGGCAAACAACCGAAAAGCCTGACGGCTTTAAATATAGTTCACGAGCCCTCACCTTACATTTACCCAAACCGTCATTGCCCGGCCTGCACCAACTGACGAATGCCGGAACCGCAATCGCTTGTTTGGAGCAGCTCCCCAACGCCAAGGTAACGGATGAATCAATAACGGAAGGGCTCGCCAACGCGATTTGGCCGGGACGCCTCCAGCGACTGGTAGAGGGGAAATTAGTAGAGCTTTTGCCGGGCGGTTGGGAAGTCTGGCTGGATGGCGGGCATAATCCGGCTGCAGGCGCCGCACTCGCGACAACCTTATCCGCCTGGCAGGACCGACCGACCCATCTGGTCGTCGGCATGATGGAAACCAAGCAGGCGGGGCCATTTTTAGAGTTTCTCTCTCCGCATGCCGAAAGCCTGCGTGTCGTCGAAATTCCCGGAGAAGCGGCAAGCGCGCAGGCAGGAGAGCTGGCAAGGGCGGCGCGGTCCGTCGGCCTCAAAACCGAAACGGCTTGCGATTTCAAATCGGCAATCGAAAGCATCTTGGCGAACGAGTCCGGGCCCGCGCGCATTCTCGTGTGTGGCTCGCTGTATTTGTTAGGCCATGTTTACAACGTCAACGAACACGGCGGTCCGTAATCGCGCGGTACAGCCTTATACGACCGATTCAACCCATTGCATGATTTGACTTTTCGGCAGAGCCCCTACTTTCGTCGAGGCCACTTCACCATCCTTAAAGATCATCAAGGTCGGGATGCCGCGAACGCCGTATTTCGATGGCGTGTCAGGATTTTCGTCGATATTTATTTTGGCCACGGTCACCTTATCGCCCATATCGGCGGCGATTTCCTCAAGCGCCGGCGCAATCATCTTACAGGGGCCGCACCATTCGGCCCAAAAGTCGACCAGTACCAGCCCGTCTGCCTTCAATACGCGCGCTTCAAATTCATCGTCACTTACCGCTACCGTGTCAGCCATCAAAAACCCCTTTCAAAATTTTACGCGGTGCCCCTATCGATCCAAGACACCCCGATCCTCTGACCTCAATCTAGGGAGCCGCCGAATAGGAATCAAGCTGCGCGTCATCAAGCACCATAAGACTGGGATTCTCAGTCCACAGCAAGGCGCATTTAATAGCGCGGTCCGGCCAAATACCGTGCAATACGGCCCTATAAGTGGCCATTTGCCTGAGATAGGCCTCGGGAACATCGTCCTTTGATTTTGGCGGCGGGCGCATGGATTTGTAGTCGACCACCAACACTTCATCGTCGCGGACAACCAATCGGTCAACCTGCCCCGCAACCACCTCTGGCCCGTGTGCCATTTCCACGGTGCCCACCAGGGGCACTTCCGCTTTTGAATTCAATCCGAACAAGTCACTGAATTCCGGATCGTCGAGGACGGTCGTAACGGTCTCGACAATGTTTTCTTGATCAGCAGGGTCCAACCCCAGCGACACGCTACCCAACAACCGTTCAGCTGCCGGACGCCGTTCAGCCGATGGCAGGTCGGGCAGCGTCTGCAGAAGTCGATGAATAATAAGGCCGCGCTTAAACCGCCGCCCATCATCATCGCCTAATGGTGATGCGGCAGGCGGATCGTCGAATGGGCGAGACGGCGTCAATGGTTTTGGCGGCGTCGCTTCCCGCGGGGCCCTTGCGTGCACCCAATCGGGCAGCGCAACGCTATCCACGGCGCCACCACTATCGACGATATCCGCCCCTATCTCGCGCCGTTGTGCAGTTTCATATCGTGACCCTTCACCCTCCCAACCGCGGCTGGTCAGCGTACGGAAATCGAATGTCACCGGGTCCGCCAATGTGGAAAGGCCATCGCGTATCAAACTATACCAACAATCCTCCGATGGCCCCCGGCTTCCGTGGTGCCCACACACATAAAGTCGGTCTTCGGCCCGCGTCAGAGCGACATACAGCAAGCGGCGGTATTCTTGATCACGCGCCGCGTCTGCTTCGTCCCGCAAGTTACGGCATAGGCTAGGTTCGAACTGCCGGCGAGGCGCCCAAAACGGAAGGGAATCGCGCCACAATACTTCCGGGCTCGAAACGGGTTTTGCCATTGTATCAGGCAGAATAACCACCGGCGCCTGAAGGCCTTTCGCACCATGGACCGTCATAACCCGAACTTCGTCGGCGGCACCTTGTTCAAGGTCGCGCTTAATTTCGACCGCCCCCGCCGCCATCCAATGCAGAAATCCTTCAAGCGACGGCACGTGGACCGATTCATAGGTCATCGCCAAATTCAAAAATTCATCTATCGGGTCGTCCGCTTCCGGACCGAGTCGCGCCAACATTGCCTCCCGGCCGCTCGCACCAGTTGGAGCCGGTGCCGCCAAGACACCGGCAAAAAGCTCATAAGGGCGATCATAATCGGTCTTCGCTAACAGGTTCTTCAGCCAATCGCACACGCTTGCAAACTGCGGTTCGGTTTTGGCCTGCTGGTTAAGCCGGCGCCAAATACTGTCATCCCCACGGTCATGGGCCAGCTGAAAGAGCTGCTCTTCATCGAAGCCAATGAGCGGCGATTTTAAAATCGTCGCCAATGTCAAATCATCTTCTGGCAACAACAAAAACCGTCCAAGTGCGTGTAAATCCATAACCGCGAGCTGATCAGCCAGCATCATGCGATCAACGCCGGCCACTGGAACCTCACGTGCTTTCAGCGCTGCAACAATTTGTTCCATAAAGCCGCTGCGGCGGCGCAGCAGAATCATAATATCGCCCGCTCGAACTGGCCGCCCGCGGTCGGGTAACATTTCAACGCCTATCCAGCTTTCAATTTTTGCCGCAATAAGCGCCGCCAAGCGGCCCGAGGGATTATCCTCCGCCACGCGCTCGACTGGCGGCACCCAGGCCTCTTGCGGTTCCGAGGGCGCCGGCCCAATCGGCGGCCATACTTCCACCAATCCAGCCGCCCCTTGGCGGAAAGCGTGATGTTTTAAGGGTTCGTCGCTCTCAACCACGCCATTTTTCGCCGGATTAGTGGAGAAGACCGTGTCGACCGCATCCAAAACCGCATCGGTCGACCGGAAGGAAACGGACAAATCGAGATCGCGCCAGTCCCGTTGCACCGCACGCGCCTGATCGGAGAAACCGTTCCGGTATTGATCGAACAGTGCCGGGGCGGCCCGCTGAAAACTAAAAATGGATTGCTTCACATCGCCTACCGCAAAAATCGTGCGGGTTTCAGGCCGAGCGCTATCGCCAGAAAAGAACTCTTCCGCAAGCGCCGCCACAATATCCCATTGCTCCGGATTGGTATCTTGCGCTTCATCGATCAAGATATGGTCTAAGCCGCCATCCAGCTTAAACAACACCCATGGCGCGATTCCCGGTCGACGCAATAACCATTGAGCGCGATATGTCAGGTCATCATAGTCCAACCATACAAGATGGCGTTTTATGCGGTCATAATCGCCAAGCAAGGCCGCACCGAGATGCAATAACGCTATCGAACTTTGGGCCGTCAGAACGGACCGGAGTCGTTCCTGCACGTTTTCCAGACGTTCCGCTTCCTGGCTTAAAACTTCCTCGACACCAGGGTCTGCTTTGGCGGCGCCTACGGTTATCAGCCGGGCGCGGCGAGCACCGGCCCGCGTAAAATAAAGATCGCAGTACGCGTCAAACCGGCTCACACGACCCGACGGATCCATGGCAAGCCAATCCATCAAAAACTGGCCTCGTGGCTGATCGGTTTTTACTGTTCCTTGCAAAAGAGCGTCCCCGGCCCGCCTTAAAGCCACGCTGTCAAATGCCCCCTCGCTAACAGCCGCCACACGAACCGTCTCGACGGTTTCGTTTTCAGAGACTCCTAGCGCAGCGCGAATAGCGTCAATCGCAGGATCAATGCCACCGAAACTGTCTAAGCCGCGCTGCAATTGTCCACGGTCACGCGATAAAACTGAAATCAGATTGGCGAAGCGCTCCTCTTGCACAAAACGACTGAGCACGGAGAGGGATTCAGCCAACTGGTTATCACTGTTGGCAGACGCCAGCACGCGATCACGCGATCGCATCATCAGTTCCGCCGCCGTGCGCTCATCCATCACCTCAAAATGTGGCGGAATGCCGGATTCGAAGGGAAACCGCGCAATCAAGGATTCACAAAAGCTATGAATTGTTTGGATTTTTAGCCCACCGGGAACATCAAGCACCTCAGCAAAAAGGCGGCGCGCCCGAATTATCTCACTGGAATCCGGCGCACGCCCCAACAAGGCTGATAACAAACCGTCGAGGGTTTCCGAATCAGCGGCTGTCCAGGCGGCCAGTCGCTCGGTCACTCGGTTTGCCATTTCCGCCGCCGCCGCCTTGGTAAAGGTTAGGCACAAAATACGGCTCGGCAATGTACCACCCAGCAGCAGCGTGAGGACACGGTCGGTTAGGACTTTGGTTTTGCCACTTCCGGCACTGGCTGCAAGCCAGACGCATTTTTCCGGATCCGCCGCTTCGCGCTGACGGAGGTCTGGGTCGAGAATGCCCGCCGTCTCAACCATGCCTAGTCACCCTCCACATCGGCCCATTCCAGAATACGCTCCAGATGCTCAAAATCGTTGAAACGCGGTCGGTAAGCAGGAGCCGGGATGGCTTGATACGGGGTTTCAGCTTTACTGAAAATCTCAAGAAGCCTTTCCAAGCCCACGAGCGCATCCTCCGATAACGCGCCATCTTCATTGGAAAAGGTTCTAATTTCACCCGCCGGATCACCACCGGTTAGGCGCCAGTACGCAAGCGCCTCGACATCCCCCGTGTCCATCTTCTCAAATCCACCGCGCGTCGCTATCGCTGCCTCCAACGACAATTGCGGCGCATAGCCGAACTCAACTTCTTTGCGTGACGGGACACCGCCGGTTTTATAGTCGATGATCTCCAAACCACCGCCTGCCAGACGATCAATGCGATCCGCTATTGCCGTCAATGTAAACGGTCCATTGGCAGTAGGGATCGTGATGTGGCCCTTGCCCTCGGATAGTGATTCGCAAATATCACCACACCGTTCCCGTTCTTTCTCTATAAACCATTCCGCTATGCGCTCGAACCGCGGCCACCAGAACGCGCGAATGGCTGGCCGCGCCAGTGAATCGCCAAATATCTCTCTCCCGATATCGAGCAAAGACGCCAAAGCGTCTTCTGGAAGGTTACCGGAATATTTGCGCAGGAATACATCCAAAGCTTCGTGGATGATGGTGCCTCGATCGGCAGCGCCCGGGTCCGCTTCCAACGGGTCCAGTTTTCTTAAATTAAGAATATGGCGCGCATATATGCTGTATGGGTCTCGCATCCACGCTTCGATCCGCGTAACCGATAATTGCTGAGGACGCGCGGCCAATGGCGGTACCGGTGCCGGCGGTAACATGCGTTTGGTTTGTTCTGGCCGGCCCAAAGTTTGGTGCCATTCGATCCATTGATGAGGCGTGCTCAAACCAACGTCATTGCCCGCAGCGGTGAGTACCGATCGCAAACGGCTTAGCCACCGGGTCGGCACGGCGGGGGCGCCATCTACCTTCCGGGCACGGGTAAGAATGACATCGGGGCCCGCCAGAGCTTGCGCAAAATCGTGCGCCGACAGCCCGATCCGCTGTTCCGGCAAGGGTAACCCAAATCGCTGACGCATCGGCCTGCTGAGCCAAGGGTCAGGGTTTGGCTCCCGTGGCCAACTACCTTCATTCAGGCCACCTACGATTAAGCAGTCCGCCTGCTGCATGCGCGCTTCAAGGGGCCCCCAAATATTCAAACGCGGGTGTTTCCCATGACGGGGCCGCACCACATTCCGCCCCAACAATACGTCTAGGAGCGCCGGGTAGTCAGCTGCCGACTGCACCGAGAACGAGTCCGCCGCCGCCCGGAGGTCGGCAAAAAACAGCGCCAATGCCTCACCGTTCTCACCGGCCCATAATCGCGCCGCACCCGCTTCCGTATCGGTCGCGGCCAAAGTTTCAGCAACGGCTATATGAGCATCCACGATATCGCTCAAGGACACCCCACTTTCGGGCAGCTCAATGACCGGCGCGACGCAGCGCTCCAATGCATCCAACAATGTGCCAAGAGAGTGCTTCGTGTCGCCGTTCAGCCGACGCCCTTCTGCCGACGCCAAAACACCACGTAGCCCGCTGATGCCACCGGATGGGCGCGGCCCTCGAAGGATGTAGCGGTCGAAGAGCCTGATTAAAGACCGGAAGTAACCCGGCTCATACCCCGCCGCAGCCAACGGGTGTTTGCCAAAGGCAAGAAACGCGACAGGGGCGAAATCTTCGGCCACCAAAGCCGCAATCAACCGCATAAAGATAGCCGGCGGTGTTTCAGACAGCGGCATGCCGGCGGAATCGTCAATTGCGATATTCCAACGGCCAAGGGCAGCCGCGACGCGACGCGCCAACCGCCGGTCGCTTGTGACCAACGCACCGGTCTTCCCTTCCGTCTCTAGTACATGGCGAAGCAAAAGCGCGATCACCCCCGCCTCTTCCGTTTCATTGGCGCATTCCAAAAGCGATAGGCCCGACAGCGATTCCGGCGGGATAGAACCAAGCGACTGCCACGCGGTTGTGGTTTCCGCCGGGCGCAAAGATTCTCTCAGAAGAGTTAACCGTGGCGTTTCATCTCTAGCACTCCCTTTGGCCGACGGGGCGTCGCACCATTCAGCAACATCGGCGCGTTCCGTGCCCATGCGTTTTAATAGGTGGGCCATCGCAAATTGCGGGTGGGTCGGCTCCCTTTCGATCGCCGACCAATTCTCTGCATCACTCGTGATATCAAGGCCCGGCAACACAACACGTCCGCGCGGCAGACCTGCGATGACAGTCAACAAATCCGCTGTGGCCGGGATGCTGCCCGTGGACCCAGCAGCAATGATTTCGCTCTGTGGAGGATTGTCCACCCATTGTTGGGCCTTTGCCTCCAACAGGCGGTTTCGCCGCTCAATGGGCTCGAGAAACCCCAACGCCTCAACTTCCAAAGGCCACGCTTCGGTAAAATGGCGAAGAAATTCCAGTGTCTCCTGCCAATGCGCCGCCAAATCTTCAGGTACCAGCGCTTCCAGTCCGTCGAACGAAAGCCGTTCGGTTTGAACTTGATCCAAAAACCGTGCAAGTTCGCCGGCCAAAAGCAAGGCATGGTCCGGGGCGGACACGAATTCCTGTTCACCGGTGCCGGCTGCTCGCCAAGCAAGAATCCGGTCCGCCAAAGTCAGGATGCGCCTAATCTCTGGCATTGCTGGTGGGAGGGTCGCCAAATCCAGGCCCGGCGTCTCTTCAAGCGCCATGCCTTCTTCGTCCGTGTCGCCGAGCGCGCGCAACGCCGGCAAGACCAAAGGCGCGCCGCCGCGCTGACGCAAAAAAGCTTCGGTTAACGCCCGGCAGGCTCGGCGAGTCGGCAACAAAATGGTGTAATCCACAAGCCTTAGTTGGTCATCGGCGGTCTCGGCCAGCAGGCCAGCCGCTAATACATCGACAAACGAACGGTTTGCGGAAACTGTGTAAATAGCCGGTCGGCTCGCCTCTTGCGAATTCTCAGCCATCAATGCCCTAACCGTCTCAACGGCTATTCACGGAAATATTGCCTCGCACCATAGCCTCCTCGACCACCTTTAGTTCTTTTGGGGTGCCCACATGATACCAGTCTCCGTCATGAACAATGGCAAAAAGCCGTTCCGATTCCTCGGCTTTATCGTAAAGGGTATTAAGAGAGAACGATCCACGCGGCACACGCGCGAACAACCGCGGATGCAAAATCTGAACACCTGCAAAGATAAAGGCAGCAACTTGATTTTCGCGACGCCGGTGCGCCTGATTGCCGGGGTCCAGATGATAATCACCGACACCAGTATAATGGATCAACCTCGACGTCGGGTGAAACAGAAGTAACGCATCCATTTTTTCGTCGTCCCATGCCACCGCTAGGCGTTCAAGCGCCGGCGTTGGCCCGTCGACCCAAAGCGCATCACTGTTTAGGACGTAGAACGCACGGTTGCCCAAAAGAGGCAGCGCATTAGCAACGCCGCCGCCAGTTTCCAACCTTTCCGCTTCGTGCGAAATTTGTATCGTCTCACGACCCGCCAGGTGCGCTTCAATTTGCTCCGGAAAGTAGTGCGTATTCACCACAACATGCGAAACACCGGCACCATCAAGCCGCTCCAAACTGTAGTCGATCAATGGCTTGCCCAGAACCTGCACCAACGGCTTGGGGAGATTATCTGTTATCGGTCGCATGCGGGTCCCAAGTCCTGCCGCCAAGACCATCGCGCGCGTAGGACCGGTCACGATGTTGTTTCCGGGTCCGGAATGACACGTTGATCGCCGGGAATGACCTTGTCGAACCAATCCTTCAAAGGCGCAAGGTCCGGGTGCTTCAGGTCCCCTTCAAGCCATCGCCACACACGGCCTATATGAGGAAGATAATGGGGCTTGCCATCGCGTCGGTCCAAACGGGTAAATATGCCTAGGATTTTTGCGCTACGTTGCGCGCCGAGGATCGCATAGGATGCGAAAAAACGGTCTTGGTCCAGTTTCGTAAACGCCGCGCAGTAATGCTGCAGTAATTTTACGGCGAGGTCGGGAGGAACGTCCCGACGAGCATCTTCAAATAAAGATACTAAGTCGTAGGTGGTGGGCCCACAGACCGCGTCCTGGAAATCCAACAACCCGCACGCGGCAACGCCGGGACGATTTTTAAGCCACATAAGATTATCCACATGAAAATCCCGCAAAACCAGCGTTTCCGGCACCGTACGGGCTTCTGAAAATACTGACAGCCACCGTTCTTGGAATTCGGACCGCTCTGCGCCCAGGGTATCAAAGCCGCGTACAGCCGGTAAATACCAGTCGGTGAAAAGAAACGCTTCTTCCAGTAATTTAGTATCGTCATAAGGTTCGATGCTTACGGTTGCCGTCGGATCAAAAGCACCATGTAAGTGGATGAGAGCATCAACCGCGAGCTTGTAAAGGTCGAACTCGTTAACACCTTCGGTAAAGCAACGCGAATAGGTTGGGTCGCCAAAATCCTCCAGCAAAAGCAAACCTGCTTCCAAATCTTCCGCCATAATTTCCGGCGCGCTTAGGCCAAGCGATCGCAACAAATTTGCAATGGTAACGAATGGACGAACATCTTCCGTAGGAGGGGGGGCATCCATCAACACCGCCGACAGGGCTCCGTTACGAAGCCTGTCGTAACGTCGAAACGAGGCATCTCCTGCCAGCACACGGCGGTCTGCCTGCCGCCAACCGGATGCGGCTAAAAACTTCTCTATTGCCCGGTTGCGTTCAGTCATTGGTCATTGCCCGAAAAGCCTCTAGTACAGTTTGGAGGCGTTCGGTCCAGTCCTCGCCCGCCGTAATTTTAAGGTGTCTTTTTTCGAGGTCTGCAGCAGGCACTTCCTCCATAAGGATATCGAGCCGTTTCTTTGTTTGGGGAATAGGAGCGCGTTCCGGCCATTCTACCAGGGAGACGCCATTAGCCATAGCATCGTCGAATCCCAACTCCTGAACCTCGGTGTCGGATTGCACGCGGTAAAGATCATAATGATAAACAGCTAGCCGGGCGCCGTCATAGTGCTGCATTAATGTAAAGGTCGGACTGGGGACAATCTCGTCGGGTCGGGTCAATGCCCTGATAAATGCGCGCGCGAGTACGGTTTTACCGACCCCCAACGCACCGGACAAACCGATAACATCGCCAGCCGCTACCTGGGAAGCAAGGCAAGCTGCAAAATCGTGTGTAGCGGTTTCATCGGATAACTCAATCACGGGGTTAGTGAGGCCTCGGTTTGGTCTACAGCCGGTTCTATCGGGATTCTACAGGTCGCCGTCGTGCCCTCGCTAGGAATTGATTGCATTTCGACCGAGCCGCCATGAAGTTCAATCAAACTCTTCGTAAGTGCCAAGCCAAGACCCGGCCCCGAGTCTCGGGATTTGCTATTACCTACTTCGAATTTTTCAAACAACCGGTCTTTATTGTCGAGATCAAATCCAATGCCCGTATCGGCCACAATAATGATCACATCGCTACCGTTGCGCCGTGCCGACAATCGGACCGCGCCGCCGTCAGGTGTAAATTTCACCGCATTCGACATTAAATTGAAGATCGCCTGACGCAACCGGGTTGCATCCACTTTGATCATGCCTAAATCGCGCGAACAATCTAGGTTGATCGATACCCCCCCTTTTTCCGCCCTTTCGCCCATGACCTCGACAAGGCCTTCCAAGAGCGGTTTGATATCCACATTCTCCCGGTGCAACTCCAAATACCCAGCCTCAATCGTCGCCAAATCCAAAATATCGTCAATCAGAGTCAAAAGTTGGTTGGAAGCGCTCATGATATAATCGACGTAATCGCTTTGTTTTTGGTTCAGGTCGCCAACAATCTGATGACTAAGAAAATCCGTGAAACCGATGATGGCGTTGAGCGGAGTGCGTAGTTCGTAGCTGATATTCGCAATAAACTCGCTCTTAACCCTGTCCGCGTTTTCCAAAGCTTGGGCACGTTCCTCCAGGGCGCGCTGCACGCGGGTCGTATCGGTTACATCAAGGTATGTCACCATGCAGCCGCCGTCTGGTAAGGGCACTATACTGTAATCGAGAACCACATTATTTCTGAGTTCGAGCTGTCCGGTTTTAAGTATTGGCTCGGTAATTTGAATAATAAGGGTATCGCGTAACGAACCGGACGGTGAAGGCACATCGATCAGGGCTCGGATAACATTGTTGACGAGGTCGCTGATATGGGGCGCGTCGTCTAGTAGGGCTCGCGGATACCCCCAAAGCGTTTCGAAAGGTGGATTCCACAGCCGCAACCGACCATCCCCGCCAAACACGGCGACGGATTGGCGAAGATTATCGAGCGTCGCTCGTTGCACGTCGATCAGCGTATTATGGGACCGTTCCAATGCCATCCGGTCGGTCACGTCTTCATAAACGAAAAGCAATCCACCAAGTGGATGCGGCGATACGATAAAGCGTAAAGTTCTATCATCCGGCAGGTGCAGCAACCCTTCGTCCGGTTCTAGCAAAGATGTGAACAAACGGTTTTGTTGTTCTTTGTAAGCGGGAAAGTCGATCTGTTCCGGGAAACGGCGACGGTCTTGTAAGAGAGTGAGAACTTCATCCAGTCGAGGCTCTCCTGCCAAATCGGCATCTTCAATGCGCCACAATTCAGCAAAAGCGGTATTGAAAAACCGCAACCGGCGATCGACGCTGAAGATCGCGATTCCGGCGCGCAACACTTCCAGCACCTCTCCATGTGCGGAGATGTGCTGAGATAAAGCCGCCTGCACCTCTTCTAGGCTCGTTCGGTCCAGCGCGTAGCCCAACAAGCCCGCCACTTGGTTTCTGAGGGGCATTTCGGTGATTTCGAGTAATCGTCTTGCCCCATCGACCACAACATATTGGCTTTCGGACAATGCCATGCCGGCTTGCGTGGCCCGCCGCGCCATCGCCAAGCGGTCTTCATGATGTTGCCGGCCCCCAATTTCGAGATGCTGCGCGGGCAACTCATCACGTTCGCCTTGCACCATCTCCAAATAAGCTAAATTGGCGGCGGCGATCGAGAAATCCGGTGAACGGCGCCAAACCGGAAACGGCACCGCATCTAACAAGGACCATAGGGCAGCGTCATCAGCGCGCCGATGACGCCTAATGCCGTAAAGCCGAAAGGCAAGAAAAAGGCAAAGAAGGGCAAAGCCAACACAAAGCGTCGCCCAAACTTCACGTTCCGCCAATTGGAAAAATGCCGACATTGATTTACCCACCATCCCCACTCTTAGAGAGTCTAGGGATTAGCGGTTCGACGAACAAGGACCTCTCTGCCGCAAATGCAAGAGAGGATACCGCATTCTAGTAGCGGTAATAATCAGGCTTAAAGGGCCCATTCTCCCCGACACCGATATAATCCGCCTGCTCTTTGGAAAGCGTGCTCAACTTCGCACCGAGTCTTGCCAAGTGCAGAAGGGCAACCTTTTCATCGAGCTCTTTCGGCAGCACATAAACCTTATTTTCGTAATTCTCATAATTTTGCCAAAGCTCGATTTGCGCCAAGACCTGATTGGAGAAAGACGCGGACATCACAAAGCTTGGATGGCCGGTCGCGCAACCGAGATTGACCAACCGTCCTTCAGCCAGCACCAACAATCGCTTGCCATCAGGGAATTCAACCTCATCCACCTGGGGCTTCACATTGTGCCATTGATAATTCTTGAGATCGTTAATGGCGATTTCAGAATCGAAGTGGCCGATATTGCAAACGATCGCCCGGTCCTTCATTTCGCGCATATGATCAAGTGTGATCACATCGATATTGCCGGTCGTTGTCACAAAAATATCGCCATTCGGCGCAGCGTCTTCAATGGTGGTTACTTCATAGCCTTCCATTGCTGCCTGCAGCGCGCATATCGGATCAATCTCGGTCACCAGGACCCGTGCCCCTTGGCCCCGCAAGCTAGCTGCGGACCCTTTGCCCACATCGCCATAGCCACAGACCACCGCCGTCTTGCCCGCAAGCATCACGTCGGTTGCGCGTTTAATGCCGTCGATCAAACTCTCGCGACAGCCGTATAAATTGTCGAATTTGGACTTCGTTACCGAATCATTGACGTTGATAGCCGGCACCGCAAGCGTGCCGTTCTTCTCCATCTCATGCAGACGATGCACGCCAGTGGTCGTTTCTTCCGAAAGGCCGCGCACGTCTTTCAACAATTCCGGATATTTCTCATGCATTATAATGGTGAGATCGCCGCCATCATCCAGCAACATGTTCGGTGCCCAACCATCGGGCCCAGTGATGGTTTGATTCATACACCACAAATATTCTTCTTCAGTCTCACCTTTCCAGGCAAATACCGGGATACCTACCGCTGCCATCGCGGCCGCGGCCTGATCTTGTGTTGAGAAAATATTGCAAGAAGCCCAACGCACTTCGGCACCCAGCGCCACCAGTGTTTCCATCAACACGGCGGTTTGAATAGTCATATGCAAGGAGCCGGATATACGGGCACCAGCCAGCGGCTTTGCAGCGCCAAATTCGTCACGAATTGCCATTAGACCCGGCATTTCCGTTTCTGCGATAGCAATTTCTTTGCGGCCAAAATCGGCAAGCTCGATGTCCGCGACTTTAAAATCCTGCTCCGTAGCCATTAGGCCCTCTCTTCAAAATAATCTGCAAATACCGGTTGAGCGCACTGAATACGCCCTTTCGCGAGGGGGTATAACAGCGCAAAGGTGGATATTGCAAGAAAAATATAACAATATCTTTATATTGTTATGGATAGATGAAACACCTAGGTTTCAATCTTGACCATCGGGTAAAAAGCCACGAATTCCTTGATATTAGCGGCTTCCGGTTTCGGGTCTTTATAAGTCCAGGCCACGTTCTCGGCGGTTTCTCCACCGACCGTTACAGAATAATAGCTCGCAGTCCCCTTCCACCCGCAAAACGTCGTATGGTCGGTTTCGCTGAATACCGACCGAATAAGCGCATCCGGCGGAAAATAAGTATTCCCTTCCACCGATTCCACGTGAACCGATTCCGCTATGACTGACCCATTGAAGATTGCTTTTGCCATGCTTCTAACTCCTACTCCTCGTTAAACCCCTCAGACACCAAAGTGGAAATCGCGTCTATTGCCGGCACCGCCTCTTCGCCCGTCGCCCGAACGACGATGATGCTGCCCGGTCCCGCGCCCAACATCATGAGACCCATAATCGAATTCCCCGGCACCTCCATGCCGTCTTTTGTAATAACGATTACCGCGTCGAATGCATCCGCAAGTTTCGCCAATTTTGCGGCGGCCCTCGCATGCAACCCTTTTGAATTAACGATTCTAAGGTTTCGCCCCGATTGATGTGCCATATCTCAGGACAACGCCTCTAAACTGTGCCGTCGGACAATAGCTTCGACGCAACATTTATATATTTGCGCCCCGCGTCCTGGGCCTCTTCCACTACCTCCGGCAGTGATTTGGACGCTCTGATTGATACGAGCTTAATAAGCATCGGCAAATTTACACCGGCAATCACTTCCGTTTTATCCTGGTCCAACAACGAAATCGCCAAATTCGACGGCGTACCCCCAAACATATCGGTCAACAAAATCGTGCCATCACCCATTTCGACCGATTCCGTCTTATCCATGATTTCTTGGCGCCGCGCCTCCATATCATCGTCAGCGCCGATGCAGACGGTTGCAAAATGGGTCTGCGGCCCAACCACATGCTCCACCGCTGCCAAAAACTCTTCCGCCAATCGACCGTGCGTTACCAAGACCACGCCAATCATTCGCTCACCTTTTCGTTCCACTCTTCGTCCATCACACCATATCGCGGCCAGCGCTTCGATGCATGTCCCGATGCCGCAACCGCATAGGCCAATCGTTCCGCTCCAACCATGCCGCCAGTTCGATTGCCACATAGACAGACCTGTGACGCCCACCGGTACACCCTACGGCAATCGTCAAATAGCTTTTGCCTTCCTGCTGATAGCGCGGCAAACATAACCCGAGCATCGACTTTATGCATCCGAGATAAGCGCTCAGATCCGCATCTTCCTGAATGTAGTGCTGAACATCATCATCTTCACCTGTCCGGTCCCGCAACCTGCCCTCATAGTGCGGGTTGCGCAGAAAACGAACATCAAAGACCAGATCAGCCTCGCGGGGTACTCCATGGCGAAACGAAAAGGAAGTTACGCATAAATTTAATCCCGGGCTCCGGTCCAACGCAAAGTGAGCCGCAACAATCTCCTTCAATTCGGCCAAAGTGCTCTCGGTGGTGTCGACAATTAGATCGGCCCGGTTGCGAAGACGGGCAAGCAGACTGCGCTCCAATTTGATCGTATCGGGTAAAGGGCGGTCCGCATCCAACGGATGGCGACGACGCGTTTCCGTATAGCGACGCACCAACACCGCATCGTCGCAATCGACAAAAATCGACGTGACCGCACGATGCCCCTTCGACGTTAATTGTTCCACCTCATCAATCACAAGGTCGACGGCAAAATCGCGCGTTCGAAGATCTATACCGATAGCAAGCGGGCGTTCCGCGCCGAGCAAATTCGTCTGCTCCGGCAAATCAACCAGGCGGTCGAGCATGGAAAGCGGTAAATTATCTACTGCTTCATAACCAAGATCTTCCAGCACTTTAAGGGTCGCCGTCCGTCCCGCCCCGGACATCCCGGTTACCAGAACCACCCGTTCACCCATTGGCTCGCCCCTCGGAAAAAGCCGGGATTCGGGCGGAGGTTTCGGACGTAACTTTGCTCATATGCTCACCCTCTTTGGTCGAGGCCATAATGATTTAGCGCAAATTTTACTTTAGCAACCGCGGACGCTTCAAACGCCGAAATTGCAATAGCGGGCACTGGAATGCCCAAAAACGCCACAGACTTTGACTCCGGCAACCGCTCAATCTCCTTTTCAGGGCTGAGCAGGACCACAATTTTCACACAAACCTCGGGGATCACGGGAATATCGACGATTCCAATTCCCCGAATTTCCAGTCGACCTGATAGTTGCGGTGGTGCTTCCGCAATAATTTGTCCCTTCGTCACCCGCAAAACCGTTTGATCATCCGCGACCAACCGCGCGCCTGCCTCTAACAAACGCAATGCCAAATCGGATTTACCGCTACCGGACTTTCCTTGCAGCATTACGCCGTTACCGTCTATCGCGATCACGGTACCGTGGACGGTTTCAGAACGCCCCTCCATGACCGCCTTATTCAATCGGCAAGGTTACAGTAAAGCGCGCACCGGACCCTGTCTCACTGTCATTCCCACAATTTTCAGCAATGATCGTGCCGTTATGTGCCTCGACTATCTGTTTCGATATCGAGAGACCCAGTCCGGAATGTGTGCCGAATTTCTCGCCTTCGGGGCGCTCCGTATAGAAGCGGTCAAAAATAGCGTCGCGCTTATTTTCAGGAAATCCAGGTCCTTGATCCTCAACGACGACCTGAACCATGCCGTCGCCTTCCGACACTGTCACGGTGATAGCGCCACGCACGGGGCTAAAGCTCACCGCATTGCCCAGCAAATTTCTGAATACCTGTACCAGCCGCCCTTCCGCACCGGTAATCGTAATAGCGGCGTCTTCGTCAACCGTCAGCTTTATCGTGGGCGCATCATCCTCCGCGACCGCCTGATGAATATCCACCAACGCCTTCACCATGCGCCCTATCTCCACCTGCCCCATTTCCTCACGGCTAAGCTCCGAATCCAGACGAGACGCATTCGATATATCGGTGATAAGTCGATCAAGGCGCTGCACATCTTCAAGGACGATGCCCATTAGCTGTTTTTGCTGTTCAGGGTCTTTCAACCGGGCGGCCGTCTCGACCGCGCTTCGCAACGATGTTAGAGGATTCTTGATTTCATGGCTCACATCAGCGGCAAATCGTTCCGTCGCATCCATCCGTTCATGGAGGGCGTCGGTCATTTCACGCAAGGCACCGGACAAATCGCCGATTTCATCACCGCGTCTGGAAAAATCCGGAATCTGCTGGGATTCGCGGCCAAAGCCCCGGCGCACCCTTTCAGCAGCTGCCGCAAGATGCAAAATTGGACGGGCAATGGTACCCGCAAGGTAAAATGACAAAAGCGTGGTGATCACCAGCGCCAGCGCAAAAATGGCCAGCACTTTCAAACGCAAATCCCGGATGGCCGCCTCGATCTCGGTCGCGTCCTGGGATAGCATCACCGCCCCAACGACGCGGCGATAGTGTTGCACGGGAATGGCCACAGACAGAACCAAACCGCTTTTACCGCCGGTCCGAACCGCGCCAATCATATCGCCGGAGAAAGCCCGAATGACCTCCTCATAATGGGTTGCGCGTGGAGAGGCAGCCTCCGTGTAAGGCTGCAATTTGTCGTGACGCGGTATCCAATCGACGCTCAGCTCAATGAGGCCCAGCATCCAATCGAAAATATCCTGCTCTTCAGCCGGCGGAGCCAACATCTCCACTTGTATCGCGCCACCTTTACCGAGTTGATTGCTGTCGGCGATTTGTTCGCCATTGATCACGAAAAGCCTGGTCCGTAATTTCGGCGTATCGCTTAGTCGGCGAATGATGTCGCGCGCCATAATCGGATTGAGGAACTGACGTCCCGAACGCGTCGACTGAACCGAGGTTTCCCCGATCGCGGCTGCGACAAGCCGGCCCTTGTCACGCATGGCCTCTAGCTCGGCGTCGATCAGCCCGTCCCGGTAGGGACCCGAATAGAAAAGGAACCCGATCGGAATCAGCAACGCAACGACGTTAACCGCTAAAATTCGAATTGTGAGTGGTGAAACCGCCCGGCGCGCGCGCGGCACCATCTCCCGGGCAGACGATTTCCGAGACCGCCACCGCAAATTTGAAAAAAACCCCAACAGGCGGCCGGTTACAGTCGGCAATTTTCTTTCCGTACCGTCGACATTGATCTTCTTTTTCGGCCTCCCCACCGATTCGCTGGTCATGACTCGCTATATCGGTATCCAACGCCATAAAGCGTTTCTATTTGCGAAAATTCTTTGTCCGTTTCACGGAACTTCCGCCTCAACCGTTTAATATGGCTGTCGATGGTTCGATCATCCACATAAATACTCTCGCCATAGGCCGCATCCATTAATTGGTCGCGCGTTTTCACGTGACCCGGGCGTTGCGAGAGAGATTGCAAAAGCAGAAACTCGGTCACTGTCAGCTGGATTTCAGCGCCGTCCCAGCGGCAAGAATGACGTTGCGGGTCGAGCACCAACTTGCCCCGCTCGATAAGCCCCTCACTCACGCCCTCTTCCAATTCACTGGGTAGATCGGAACGCCGTAAAATTGCCCGAATACGTTCGATCAGCAAGCGCTGTGAAAACGGCTTTTTTATGTAATCGTCAGCCCCCATGCGAAGGCCAATAACTTCGTCTATTTCATCATCTTTAGAAGTTAGAAATATCGCCGGCAGCTGAGAATCTTTACGCAAGCGCTGCAATAGCTCCATGCCGTCCATTCGTGGCATCTTAATGTCTAGTATCGCAAGATCAGGCGGTGCGGTCGTCAGCCCACTCAACGCCTCTTCGCCATCGCGGTAGGTCACAACTCGATAGCCTTCGGCCTCCAGCGCCATAGAAACAGATGTCAAAATATTTTGGTCGTCATCGACAAGCGCAATTGTTTTTTGCATGTAAACCTTCCCACTTCATTCTAGCCACTACGTCCCATACCCGACAATCACACAGTCCCATGGCGCGAGTTTGACATCATTACGGCAAAGTTGGGGCAATTTATCGAGCCTGCGCTCCGGCGCGACAATCAAGCGCATCCGTGCGTCGATTTGCCCCCTATGGTTAAGGGGTTAGCCGATTATATGAATGGTTAACAGGTTTTTTGAAAATTGTCGGCGCAAACGCTGTCAAAGCGCCAAAACCGCCCAGCGAGCCCTGTTTGACGATGAGACGTACCACATCCATTTCAGTCATTTGCGTGTCACTTGGCGCGCTTGTCGCCATTGCGGTGGCAGCGCTGCTTATTTGGCACCAACTGGGACAGCCTGGCACTTCCGTTGGCGCACCGCAAAAAGTTGGTTTTAAGCCGGCGATCGAAATCGGCGGCCCCTTCACCTTGACAGATCACACGGGCGCAAAGGTGACCGACGCAAGTTTTCGCGGCAAATATATGCTGATCCAATTCGGCTACACATTTTGCCCCGACGTTTGCCCGACAGGACTTTCGACGATTACCGCCGCCTTGAAAAAACTCGGCACGGATGCCGATGGAATTCAGCCGGTTTTCGTGACCATCGACCCGGAACGAGACACGCCGCAAAAGTTATCGAGCTATGTCGGGCATTTTTACCCAAGCCTAAAAGGACTCACCGGCACGGAAGCGCAAATCGAGAATATAGCAAAAGCCTATCGGGTGTTTCGCCGAAAAGTCAGCGATGGTGCCTCAAGTGATTATTTGATGGATCATTCAACCTTCACCTATTTGATGAATCCAAAGGGCAAATTAGCGCTGATGTTCCGCCATGAGACCAATCCGGATATTATGGCAAAAGCAATTGCCGAGGAGATCCGCGGTAAAAGCTAAGTATTTGACCACGACCTCTGTTAACAGAAGGCGCTAGCACCGTTGAGCGGTTCAAAAAATTCAGTACAGAACAAAAGCGATCCCGAGGCAGTCGGACGAGATTGCCGCACACTGTTGCGTGCCACGGATCAAGCAACACTAGCGACCATAGAACACACGAATACCCAGCAGCCCTACGCCTCGCTGGTGATGATTGCCTGTCGCTATGACGCTATGCCGGTTTTTTTGCTCTCCGGCCTTGCTGAACACACTCAAAACATCAAAGCGAACCAGCATGTTTCGCTGCTGATCGACGGCACAGCTGGCTTGGACAACCCGCTAACCGGCGCGCGAGTCACGCTCCAAGGCAATATCACAAAAAGCGACACGGCGGCGGACCGACAAAGATTCGTGAACCGCCACCCTAGCGCGGCGGACTATGTCGATTTTGGCGACTTTTCAATTTACACATTCGCCCTTAAACGCGCGCATCTCGTCGCCGGTTTCGGCAGGATTCATTGGGTCGAGGACACCCATATCCGTTTCGACCCCACAAATGCCAAAGCGCTTGAGGACGCAGAACCGGATATCCTTGCGCATATGAACGCCGATCACAGCGACGCAGTCACTTTATATGCCCACCTGGCAAACGCGGAGCCAGGCTCGTGGGTGATGACGGGGATCGACCCGGAGGGGCTGGATTTGCGGTCGGGCGGTCGAGTAACGCGATTGAACTTCGAAGAATCCATTTCCGACGCGGACTCCGCGCGCACGATGTTAGCGCGGCTCGCCAAGCAAGCACGAAAACGAACCGTTTAAGGTCAAACGCAGCTTGAAGTAGAGCCAATTCGACAGCCGCGACATCCTGACCGTTGATTTTGAGTGTTATTCGCTATTGATTTGCAATTCGATATCACTGATATGTAGACATTGAGTTTGGGGAATGCGGTATCCGCAATTGTCGTACACGCGGCGGCGGATAATTAGAGGAGCGCCAGCGTGACAACATCCAGCAATAGCGGGCTTGAAGCCCAAGGCGTGGTCAACGCCAAAGACGTCCATTGGAATTTGACGACGGAACCGCTTTACGAAGCGACGATCAAGGGCAACCACGGCAAACTATCCATTGGTGGTGCGCTAGTGGTCGATACCGGCAAACATACGGGCCGGTCGCCAAATGACAAATTCCTCGTCGAGGAGCCGTCTAGTAAAGACGATATTTGGTGGGGACCGGTTAATAAACCCACTGACGAGGCAAGCTTTGAAAATCTGCATCGCCAGATACTTTCCTATTACCAGGGGCGCGAGCTTTACGTTCAAGACGTCTATGCAGGCGCCGACACCGCTCATCGCCTCCGGGTTCGCGTCATTACGGATGTGCCTTGGCACAGCCTGTTTGCGCGCAACATGTTCATTCGCCCGCCGGCGGAGGACCTTGCCGGGTTTGAGCCGGACATGGTGATCCTGCATGCGCCTTACCTGCACATGGTGCCGGAGCGCGACAACACGAATTCCGAAACCGCCATTATGATGAATTTCGCCGAGAAGCTGGTACTCATTGCCGGTAGCGTCTATGCGGGCGAAATCAAGAAATCGGTGTTTTCTTATCTTAATTACCTGTTGCCAGCGAACGGCGTGCTGCCAATGCATTGCTCAGCCAACATTGGCGCTGCAGGCGACGTTGCCATTTTCTTCGGCCTGTCAGGTACTGGCAAGACGACCCTGTCGGCAGATGGTTCGCGCACGCTCATCGGCGATGACGAGCATGGCTGGTCCGACAACGGCATCTTTAATTTCGAAGGTGGCTGTTACGCGAAGGTCATCAATTTGTCAGCGGAAGCCGAACCGGAAATTTATGCGGCGTCGCATCGGTTTGGCACCATCGTCGAGAATGTGGTGATGGACCCGCTAACCCGCACGCTTGATCTATTCGACGACAGCAAGACGGAAAACACCCGGTCGTCTTACCCAATCGATTTCATCCCCAATATTGAGGCCAGCGGTATCGGTGGCCAGCCGGACAATGTGGTGATGTTAACCGCAGACGCGTTCGGTGTGCTGCCACCAATCAGCCGTTTATCTGCCGATCAAGCCATGTATCACTTCCTGTCGGGCTACACGGCCCGTGTGGCGGGTACTGAAAAAGGCGTCACCGAACCGGAAGCCACTTTCTCAACATGCTTCGGCGCCCCTTTCATGCCGCGTCATCCGTCGGTCTACGCCAAGATGCTTGGCGAGCGGATCGAAAAATCCGGCGCCAAATGCTGGCTGGTCAACACCGGTTGGTCCGGCGGCGCCTACGGTACTGGTGAGCGCATGAAAATCGCCTACACACGCGCCATGGTTCGTGCGGCCCTCGACGGCAAGCTCGCCGAAGTTGCGTCTACAGCGGACCCGAATTTTGGTGTGATGGTTCCGGAAAATTGTCCGGAAGTGCCCAATGACGTGCTGAACCCGCGCACCACATGGAAAGACAAAACCGCATATGACTCGACCGCAAGCAATCTCCGCGGCCGGTTCGAATCGAACTTCAAGCAGTTCGAAGAATATGTGAATGACGACGTTAAAAAGGCGGGGATTTTCTCCGCAGCGTAACGCTTTCCGCACATCTCAGTTTGAAAAGGCCGGCCGGTCCAAGGGATTGGGTCGGCCTTTTTATTGCTGCAGAGCAAAGCTCAGATGAGGGGACGCTTTCTTGAGACTCTTGATATTCCATACATAAACGCGAAGCCCGCCAGAGGAATATTGCTTGTCCGCATTATGCCTCAAAACCTTCGCATCGGTTTGTATGCGGAGCCGGCCATTGGCTTTTAAGTTTGCCTTTTCAAGCGCTTCAATCAGTTCTTTGTTCGGCTTATCGCCAAACACCTTTACCAAAAACCCTTCTCCGCCCTTTGCCTTATTGGGGACACGGCTAATGCCGAGCATACGGGAGTTGAACCGGATGAAGCTATAAGATCGCCCTCGATTGATATTGCTGGAGCGCTTGTATTTGACTTCAAAAGTCGCGTCGCGAAGATGCTTAATATTCGCCACACGTTCCTCAATAGTCGCGCCCGAGCCAAAGGCTTTGTCACGTGCAAGATCGCGCCGAATGAAGCCAACCTTTTCCAGCCCCTCCTCTTGAGTGATTTCCTTCAGCGTCAATTGCCGCAACAAGCCTAGATGGGTCAGCTTCCCGTCATAGCGAAATATATAATTACCGCGCTTGTCGATCTGCAATTGCGCATCGAAATCCGTCGGGAGATAGCACCCGGTAAATAGGAGCGCGACGCACACCAGCGAAAATCGCAAAACACGGATCATGCGGTTCTCCCCTTCGGCACGGAGACCCCGATCATGCAATCACGGCTGACAAGTGCCGCCAAATCCGCTTCACTCATTTGCTCGGTGCCGTCGGGGCGCATGGGCAATACGATAAACCGTAAATCCGCCGTGCTGTCATGGACGCGCACTTCGATGTTGTTCGCGATCTCGGTCCCGAACTCCGCCAACACTGCACGCGGCTCATGTACCATGCGGCTTCGATAGGCGCGTGACTTGTACCAATCCGGAGGCAGCCCAATGAGCTGCCTCGGATAACAAGAGCATAAAGTACAGACGATCACATTATGCAGATCCGCCGTGTTTTCCACTGCCCTGATCGGAATATCCCCCGCCGGGACACCAACCGCATCCGCCGCCGCATTTACGTCATCCAACAAGTGCTGCCGAAAGGATGGGTCGACCCACGCTTTCGCCACCAAGGCGGCGCCTTGGGATGGAGTGCGGGAATCCTGGATTTCAATCTGGCGGCGCAACGCTTCGGTTGTGAACACACCTTTCTCGATGAGCAACCGCTCCACTGCTTCTGCCATTAATTGATGCGTAGAATAGGGCGTATCTTCAATGTCGGGCTGAAAGGTGCGGCTGTGATCATGATCGTGATCGTGCACGCCGTCACTCATGATTTGGCCCTAAGTGGCTCCAACCAATGCTCATATAAGTCGAGCACCGCCGAATCATGCTCCGGACCCTGATAATCAGGCCACAAATCAAGCTGGCGAAACCGGACCCGATAGAGCGGTAATTTTGCCCCATCCTTGTGCCCAAAGGCGAGCTCTTCAGGATTAGAAAAATTGCCGACATAAGATTCCACGACGCCGGGTTTTCCGCGCGCGTAAAAGGGAGTTCGTATATGCCCTGGCGGAAACGCCAACCGCACCTGCACCGAATCACCCTCACCGAATTGGCTTGTCATGATTTTCTTGCCTCCTGCCATTCCCGCTCTACCAATGCCATCATACGGCCCAACTCATCGGTGGTGATAACACCTTTTTCCTGAAGCAGGCGCGTCACCGCAGCCGTCCAGCGCTCATAGTAACTTAAATCGTCATACACGCCCGGCCCCAGCGCCTCGATCGCACGGCGTAGCTCGTCGACACCGAAATAGTTCTGCTGAGACAACAAGTTGCGAATCGCATCGATTTTCTTTTCCCAAGGCGCATGATCATGACCGGCAGCATCCACCGACCCCGCCTCCAAACCGCCCATATCATGTACCGCCCGCTGATGCGCCATCATTCGCTCCTTCACCCTTAGTATGCCGCCGCCCCCTGAGCGGGCGCAAGAATGTGATCCATTCTCGTCCTCTATTCCAACGGGATGAGGCAATGGTGATAGGCTGGCCGCGCCTTCAAGCGCTCGAACCATGCCAATACATTCTTCATTTCCCCGGCTTGATCCGGGCATAGCTCGACCCAGCGGCGTGTATGAACCCCAAGCGGAATATCCCCCACCGTAAAGTCGCTGCCGGTCACGTAATCGTTTTTCGCGAGCAACTCATCGAGAACACCGAACCACCGGGTGCAATTTTTTATTCCGAGCGCCACCTCATCCATATTTCGGGTTTCGTCGGTCTCGCGCACGAGGTTACGGAAAATTAAAACCATGTTTGGGCCCACCGTCGTGCTCAACCACTCCATCCACCGGTCTGCACTAGCGCGCGTTTGCGGGTCATCGGGCCAAATTGAAGATCCGGCGCCGTGCTTTGCAGCCAAATAGCGGACGATAGCGTTCGATTCCCAGAGTTCGAACCCGTCATCACTAATAGTCGGTACAAGCCCATTCGGGTTTTTAGACAGATAATCTGCTTGGTCGTTCTTGCCGAACGGACCGCCCACATCCTCTCGGTCATAAGCGATGCTCAGCTCGTCACACAGCCACAACACTTTCATGACGTTTGACGAGGTTTTGCGTCCCAGAATTTTAAGCATTGTTGGAAATCCCCCTTAAAACTTTAAGCCAATGGCTGCATTACGTGGCGTTGGTAGGCCGGTCGCGCCGCTAATCGATCATACCAGGCGTCCAAATGAGGCATCTCAGGCCGCTCAGAAATCATCTCACGATACCGATACACCGCACAACCAAGCGGTATGTCGCCCATGGTAAAGTTGTCGCCTGCAACAAAGTTACTGCCCGACAAATGGATATTCAAAATATCCCACCACTGACCGATCTCCTCCAAACCCTTCGCCGCAGCCTTTTTGCCGCCGTCGGGCGAGCCCGGCCTGTAGCGGTCATGAAATATCGCACGCAAACGATATTTGATGTTTTGCACCATCCATTCCATCCACTTGTCCGCATTTGCGCGGACCTGTAGGTCCGCCGGATAAAGCGCGTCAAATCCGTACTTTGCCGCCAAATACCGAACGATGGCATGCGATTCCCATAAGATGAACCCTTTATCCGCAATAGTAGGCACCATTTGATTAGGGTTGAGCTGCAGATAAGCCGGATCGTCCAGGCTGCTATGGCCAAGCCCCCACAGCTCCAGCTCATAGTCGAGCCTTAGCTCGTCTAAGCACCATAAAACCTTAATTGAATTGAGCGAGGAGGGGCGGCCCCAAATTTTAATCATTCGCGATCAATGAGCCTCATCCCAATTGTCGCCGACTCCAGCCTCGACATCGAGTGGCACGCTCAATGACCCGGCCGGCCCGACCGCATGTCCCATCACCTGAGAAACTATCTCGATCACACCGTCCACTTCTGCCACCGGCGCCTCGAACAGGAGTTCGTCATGCACTTGCAGCAACATTTCAGCTTTCAGTTTCTTTTGCTGCAATGCTTGAGGCACGCGGATCATGGCGCGTTTTATGATATCAGCTGCAGTTCCTTGCACCGGCGCGTTGATGGCTTGGCGCTCCGCATAATTCCGGGTCATATGGTTTTTATCATTGATGCCAGGCAAATGAATGCGGCGGCCAAACAAAGTCTCAACCATGCCCGATTTACGACATTCCGCTTTGAGCCGCTCCATATAATCTTTGATGCCCGGGTAGCGTTCGAAATAGGCCTCGATATAGGCCTTCGCTTCCTTCTGCTCAATGCCAAGCTGACGCGCCAAACCAAAGGCGCTGATGCCGTAAATGATCCCAAAATTAATGGCCTTTGCTTTACGGCGCACCATCGGGTCCATCCCTTCGACAGGAACGTCAAAGACCTGCGAAGCGGTTATGGCATGAATATCCGCACCATCATGGAACGCCTGGATAAGCGCATCGATGCCTGCCATGTGCGCCACGACGCGGAGTTCGATTTGGCTGTAATCAAGCGAGATCAGTTTGCACCCCTCCTTCGGTACAAAGGCTTGGCGTATTTTCCGCCCCTCTTCGGTTCGAATCGGAATGTTTTGTAAATTAGGATCAGTCGACGACAAACGGCCCGTTTGTGCGCCCGCCATAGAATAGGACGTATGGATTCGACCCGTTTCCGCATTTACGTCTTCCACGAGAGAATCCGTATACGTACTTTTGAGTTTTGAGAGTTGGCGCCAATCGAGCACGCGGGTGGGCAAATCGTGGCCACCGGCCGCCAAATCCTCCAAAACTTTTGCATCAGTTTGATAGGCACCCGTTTTAGTTTTTTTGGCCCCAGGCAATCCCATTTTATCGAACAGGATTTCACCGAGCTGTTTCGGTGAACCCACATTAAAATCCTCGCCGGCGAGCGTTTTTATTTCGTCTTCAAGCCCCCCGAGCCGCTGGGCAAAGTCGCGACTAAGCCCCTTTAGCATTGCCGAATCGACGCTAATACCCGCCCTTTCCATGCCGACCAGAACCGGAATAAGGGGGCGCTCGATGGTTTCATAAACGGTGACCATCTTTTCTTCGACCAGCCGTGGCTTCAGTTGACGGTGCAATCTAAGCGTTATGTCGGCATCTTCCGCCGCATAGTCGCAAGCTTTCTCCAGCGGCACGTAATCGAACGTTATCTGTTTCTTTCCCGTGCCCACCACATCTTTATATTTGATGGTCTGCAGCCCCAGATGGCGCTCCGCCAGAGCGTCCATACCGTGCTTACCGGCGCCGCCCTCGAGCACAAAAGAACACAGCATAGTGTCGTCGACCGGCGCCAACGCGACCCCGTACCGTAAAAAAACCAAGGCGTCATATTTGATGTTCTGCCCGATTTTGAGAACAGACGTTTCCTCGAGCAGCGGCTGCAGAAGATCGAGCGCCTTCTTCCGCGAGAGTTGCTTTGGTGCCTCTGCCCCTTCGCTTTCGCCCTCCCCAAGGTCGAGGCTGCCCTGCGCACCGGTGCCCTTATGAGCAACCGGTATGTAGCATGCCTTCCCTGGCTCGACCGACAAGGAGATTCCGACCAGTTCGGCCGCCATAGCATTGAGAGAGGTGGTCTCGGTATCGACCGCCACAAATCCCTTTTCAATTGCCTGATCGATCCATGGCTGCAGTGATGCTTCATCCACAACCAGTTCATAGGAAACGTCTTTAGGGGGCGTATCATCGGCAACCGACGACCCGGCCGCATTAGGCGCCAAACGCGCAACAATCGATTTAAAACCCTGCTCGCTCAAAAAAGCGGTGGCGCGGTCTATATCCATCTCTTTGCGCACGAACTCGCTTAAGTCAGCGGTAACCGGCACATCCTGCTTCAATTCAACCAATGACCGTGAAACCCGCGCAAGGTCGGCGAATTCGAGCAAATTCTCACGGCGTTTGTTTTGCTTAATCTCACCCGCGCGCTCGAGCAGCGTTTCCATATCCCCATATTCGTTTATGAGTAATGCGGCTGTCTTCACACCGATACCCGGGACACCGGGTACATTATCCACAGAGTCGCCCGCCAAAGCCTGGACCTCGACGACCTTCTCAGGCCCGACACCAAACCGTTCAATAACCTCGTCTCTGCCGATAAGACGATTTTTCATGGTATCCAGCATCGTTACATCGTCATTGACGAGCTGCATCAAATCCTTGTCGGAGGAGACAATCGTCACTTTCGCGCCGGCCTCGGTACCGAGCCGCGCATAGGTCGCTATAATGTCGTCGGCCTCATATCCCGGCATCTCAATCGCCGGCAATCCAAACGCCTCCACCGCTTCCTTGACCAACGAAAACTGCGGAATCAATTCATCCGGCGGCGGCGGCCTGTGCGCCTTGTAGTCGGGATATATATCGTTGCGGAATGTCTTGCGGGCCGCGTCAAAAATGATGGCTATATGGTCCGCGTCACTATCGTCGACGAGCTTCATCAGCATTTGCGAAAAGCCGTAGACCGCATTAACCGGCGTCCCATCGGGCCGGGTTAACGGACGAACTCCATGAAAAGCGCGGAAAATAAATCCCGAGCCATCCACCAAAAAGAGATGCTTCATGGGGTGTCCTCCGCGTGTCAGTCGATTGGTCTATTTAAAATGAGAGTGCCGGATGGGATCGCTGGTCGCAAGATACGTTTCGTAGTCCGCTGGTTTCGTTGGCCACTAATGAGCCGCCGCAGCGCCAGCGCCTTCCTTGAGCCCGAATCGACGCCCGCAATATGGACAATCTATAGAATCAGTTTCACCCATATTCAGAAAAACCCGTGGGTGCCCGGAAGCTCCCCCGCCCCCATCACAGCTAACTTCACGGGTAGTCACTTCAATTTCTTCAGGCGGCTTCATGCTTTCTGTTACCCTTCCTTTACCAGCAGCTTTGCGGCCTCCAGTTGACCGGTCGTAAGTCCGGATGATAGCGAATGCCGGACGACAATCAATCTCTGAAGGATTTCCTATCATATGTCCCCTGAATTTGCCGTCGAGGTAAAACAGCTCAAAAAAGTTTATTTGAGCTCAAAAAAGCGAGGACCGGTCACAGCTCTAGACGAAGTAAGTCTTAGCGTACCACGAGGATCGCTTTTCGCCCTACTGGGACCTAACGGCGCCGGGAAATCTACACTCATCAATATTCTCGCCGGCTTAGTGATCAAAACATCCGGCAGCGCACGTATCTGGGATGTCGATATCGACGAGAGACCCCGCGACGCACGGGCGGCAATCGGTATCGTGCCACAAGAACTTAATTTGGATGCGTTTTTTACACCGCGCGAGTATCTCGAAATGCAGGCCGGGCTTTATGGGGTGCCGCCTGCAGAGACCAGGACGGACGAAATTCTGGAGCAAGTAGGTTTAGCCCAGATGGCCGATTCTTATGCCCGCACCTTGTCAGGCGGTATGCGGCGACGCCTGTTAATTGCCAAAGCCATGGTCCATAACCCGCCGGTCCTGGTCCTGGATGAACCGACGGCCGGCGTCGATATCGAACTTCGCGAACAGCTTTGGGAGAATATCCGTGCCCTTAACAAAGGGGGGGTCACCATCTTGTTGACGACCCATTACTTAGAAGAAGCGGAAGAACTCTGCGATCAAATCGCCATCATCAATCACGGACGTCTGGTTGTGTGCGAGGAGAAACCGACATTATTGGCAAGGATCGACAGTAAATCCCTGATCGTGACCCTCGAACGACCCTTGAGCGAGATACCGCAACTGCTTGAGCGTTTTAACCCCGAGCTATCAGATTCAGGCGAACTTACGATCCGCTATCAAAAAGCCGCCACAAGCGCCGGCGAGATTCTCGATGCATGTCACGCGGCCAATCTGGCCATCACCGATATAAAAACCAAGGAAACAGACCTAGGCGATATTTTTCTCCAGCTTACCAGAGGAGATGCGCCGCCCGACCTGCCCAGCCTAAAAAATACAGCCGCATGAAAACCGGATTGGTCCTTTCAGTCATCGGTTTGCTGCTCTTCAGTGGATGCTCGCCGAGGATCATGCACCCGGGGAAATCCGTACAAATCCCAACACTGGAAACTGATCGGTTCATCATGGCCGATGGAGCCGCCCTACCGTTGCGTCTTTGGCAACCCGGTCCAGAATTCGGGAAACCGAAGGCTGTAATCATCGCGCTTCATGGGTTTAACGATTATTCGAAGGCATTCGAGAAAGCCGGCGAGTTTTGGGCAACTCGTGGCATTCTTACTTACGCATTCGACCAGCGTGGCTTCGGCGACGCCCCTTTCCCAAGCCGCTGGCATGGCGCCGACGCATTGGTCAACGATCTCGCTGCAATAACGATTCTGGTGCGGCAACGTCATCCGGGCACTCCCATCTTTCTTCTCGGCGAAAGCATGGGGGGCGCGGTGATCATGGCAGCCGCAGGCGCTAAATTCCTACCCAAAGTCGATGGCATTATTTTGTCCGCGCCTGCGGTTTGGTCGCGCAGCGTTATGCCAGCCTGGCAAAGGGCTTCCCTTTGGGTATTTGCGCACACAGCGCCAGGCCTCCGTGTCAGCGGCAGTGGCTTTGGACGCAAACCGTCCGACAATATCGAAATGTTGAGAGCATTGTCACGTGACCCCAAAGTCATCAAACGAACGCGGATGGACGCGGTTCACGGATTGGTCAATTTAATGGATAAGGCGCTAGCCGCCTCATCAAAAATTACTGGTCCCGCGCTAATTTTATATGGAAAACGCGAAGACATTATTCCGGACACAGCCCGAAAAGCGCTCGAAGGGCGCCTTCCCCCAGATGATTGTCACATTCGTATCGAAGACTATGAAAGCGGCTATCACATGCTGTTGCGCGATCTCAAAGCCAAAATAGTCTGGGCGGACATTACCGCCTGGATATCAAACCCGGCATCGCCCCTGCCGTCGCGGACGCCAAAACTGCAGAAGAAGCTAGCATGCAAGCCCCGCTTGCCTTAGATTGCCGCCCGAAACTAAGCGCCCGTAGCTCAGCTGGATAGAGCGACGCCCTCCGGAGGCGTAGGTCAGGGGTTCGAATCCTCTCGGGCGCGCCAATTTTCAATTGTAAACGCGGAAACGGACATTATGAAACTCAATATTGGCGGGATCTCACCCGCTACCGGTTGGAAAACCATGCATCCCAGCGCAGAGGCCGACATCAAGGGTGATTTCGGCGATCTCGGTCAATTCGAAGACGGTTCGGTCGAAATGATTTATAGCTGCCATTTGCTACAACGGCTGGGCTACAACGAAGAATTACCACAAGCCATGGCCGAATGTTTCCGCATATTGCAGCCGGATGGCGAGATCATGGTCGCGGTCCCTGATATGGTGGCACTCACGGCGCTCTTCGTGCACGACAAGGCGACTCCGGAGCATCAATGGCACCTGATGCGAATTCTCTTTGGCGGTGAAGTGGATGACGATGACTACAATGCCACCGGGTTTACCGCCGACTTTTTGGTGACTTATTTGACCGGCGCTGGCTTCGAAGGCATAAAATGTGTGGAAGACTTCGCCCTGTTCGAGGACGCCAGTCAGGAAAAATTAAACAATATTCCCATCAGCTTAAATATGAAGGCCGTGAAACCCGCCTAATTGAGGACCGGTCACAAAGGCTTTATATTCCTGTTTTGTTCTGATACTGTTTAGGGATGGGCGCCCTCCCCAACCCACAAACAAACGAACGGAACGACCAAGTCGCCACCGGCCTTACGCGCGGGTTATCTCGATATTTTGGCGATTTGGGCCAAGTCTGTATCAGTGAGTTCAGCCTAAAAAACCGGCGGCGTGCAGATATCGTCGCGCTAGACCGCGCCGGCGATTTCACCATCGTGGAAATTAAATCCAGCCGCGCAGACTTCATGACCGATCACAAATGGCAGGATTACCTAGAATTTTGCGACCAGTTTTATTTTGCCGTCGACCAATCTTTTCCCAACGAGTTCATTCCATCCACGTGCGGTCTTTTCATTGCAGATGAATATGGGGCAGAGATCATCCGGCATTGCCCGGTCGAGAAAATGCACTCGGCGCGTCGTAAAGCGATGAGTTTGCGGTTTGCGCGAACAGCGGCGCGGCGAGTGATGGACTTAACCGATCTAGGGCCGCGGGGCCTGTTGTAAGCTTAAGACTCAGCTCCCATTTTTTCGATTGTGCTGGTGGTGCTATGACCATCCAAAATTTCTGCCAACATGACCTCACCGCCCCAAGACTGCACCGCCGCCGCACCAACGACTTCATCGACCGTATAATCCGCCCCCTTGATTAAAACGTCAGGCCGCAAAGTTTCGATCAACGTCAGGGGCGTTTCTTCATCAAAGATCATCACCATATCGACCATCTCCAAGCTCGCCAGAACCTGAGCCCTACTGGATTCATTTTGGATTGGGCGGTCCGGTCCCTTTAATCTGCGCACCGACGCATCGCTATTGAGTCCGATGATTAATCGGTCGCAAGCAGCCTTTGCCTGGGTCAATAAAGAAATATGCCCCGGGTGCAGCAAATCAAAACAACCATTAGTGAATCCGCACCTAAATTCCTGCCGCCGCCAAGTAGCAATCCTATCGGCGGCCTGATCTGGCGTCTGGATCTTGGTGTCCGCCCCCAGCATTTCGGTTTCATGCAAGGCGGATAAAATTTCTGACGGGTAGACAGTTGCTGTGCCTATTTTTCCGACCACCACTCCGGCTGCTATATTCGCAAACGCGGCACCGGCCGATAAGGGCGCGCCCGTTCCGAAAACGGTCGCAATGGCGGCCACCACCGTATCACCCGCACCGGATACATCGAATACCTCGCGTGCCCGTGCTGGCAAATGATCCGCATGATCGACAGTGATCAAACTCATGCCCTGCTCACTTCGTGTCGCGAGCACCGCATCAACCCCGGCGGTTTCAATGATATGACGGCAGGCGACTGTTACCTCGTCTTCCGTATCCGTCGGCATACCGCTGGCCTGTGCTAATTCTTGCCTGTTCGGCGTTAAAACACCGGCGCCCTTGTAACGGGAGTAATCGCGCCCTTTCGGGTCGACAAAGATCATTGCCTTAGCCTTTTCGGCAATCTCGATAAGGGACCGTATTAAAGCGTCATCCAGCACGCCTTTTCCGTAATCCGAGAGCACCAAAACGCTGTTTTCGGCGGACAAGGCTTCTGCGACTGCGCTCGCAACGGCTTTTGCCGTTTGTTTGGGCAGAGGCTCAACCGTTTCCCTATCCGCCCGCAACAATTGCTGTCCGGCAGCAACATATCGGGTTTTGATGGTCGTGGGCCGTGCTGGGTCTTTAATAATTGTAGGTGTAATACCGGATGTGTCTGCAATGAGGTCGCATAAGCGAAGGCCGGCAGCATCATCACCGACCACCGAAACCAGGGCCGCCTGGCCGCCAAATGCCGCAATATTGCGCGCCACATTGCCAGCACCGCCCAGCATCTCGGTCTCACGCCGCACACTAAAAACCGGTATCGGCGCTTCCGGTGATATTCGCTTAACATCGCCTTCGACAAATCGATCCAGCATGACATCGCCCACGCAGACCACGTGCGACGAATTCAGCTGCCCCAGCAAAGAGGACAAACTACCAATATCGCTCATTGCGGCCTAACCGTCGGAATCCTTGGGTGGTAATCCGTAGCGACGCCATTTCTCGCACCCCCCGCTATTATCAAGATGATTGGCAAGAGCAGTGACGACTTTTCGATCGAAATTTTTTCCGACTTCACTCAGCAAAATATCCACGGCTTTGTCAAAATTCATGCCTGGCCGCCAAGAACGCGCGCTTGACCAGCCCCACCTGATTGGTCCAGTTCGAATATTAGTTCATGGTTGGCCTTTCCTGCAACGGGATTATGGATTCCGGTGCTGGTGGTTTATAACCAAGCGCGCTGTGGGGGCGTTTGGTGTTTTAGTGATTGCGCCATTGCTCGATGACGATCTGGGCTTCCCTCAACGAATAGAATATCTCT
>Ga0055584_100000322_pt1 | contig 44800 bp, 76 predicted proteins | sample OSDHelmetaG_FD_58716 | JGI IMG/M metagenome (GOLD analysis project Ga0055584, IMG submission 58716) | Pelagic marine sediment microbial communities from the LTER site Helgoland, North Sea, for post-phytoplankton bloom and carbon turnover... | ecosystem: Environmental > Aquatic > Marine >...
CTGCCCCAATAAGCTGTCCAAGCCCTATCATGGCACTCAATAACAATCTTCCCTTTAGTAAGGCAATCATAGTCACGCGGGTAAAGTGTGATCGTGTCAAGATTGGGTGCGTCGGCTATTACAAAAACCTCTGTTTGATAGCTAGATACTGTCATGCTGATTCTCCTTTAATTGCTTTGTACAAAAGGCTCTGATTTCATCCACGTCCCGTTTGGATATCTGCCTTTGCCATAACCATACCCATCAATAAAACCTTGCAGTTCTTCAATTGTATCAAGGTATATCCGTTCGCCTCTGTCATGGCCTGAAACAATAAAACAAGAGACATTATTTTTAATGTCTAACCCTGATCTTTCTGCCTGTACTTGTAGTCTGTTAAATTCAGCTACTATTTGTGCTGGCATCATAATAATTTATCCTTTTAATTTAAAGCTCTCTAAACGATTTAAGTCCCATAGACTTATAAGGGTATTTATTTTCAATTTAAAACGCGCTACGGCATCATTCTGGCTCATCTTGACCCGTTACCGTTAGTTCTTTTGTGTTGGTTTTCTTGTTGCTTGATACTTTTGACTCCAAAACCTTAAAAATACATGCCCATCGCTTTTCTGATTCTTCTTTTGAAACTGTAGTTTTCCCAGGTGATGCTAATTCTGCTCTTTTCTCTGGAACTTGGTTCGGCTTGGTTCCGTCCCTGACATCTTCCCTAGCTTGATCTAATGCAGCTTTCCATCTGCCCTTAATCTGATGGAAGTTATTGTTTTTAATCTCCAAAGTCATACTTGTCGCTGCCCAAAATATAGCAGGATCAGTCCACTTGTCTATTCCCTTCTCGCGGCGCTGTAGCTGGTTCTGTGATTCGTAAAAAGCTGTTTCGTAACAAACTGTGGGCCTGCAAGCCTTTAAAAATTCAGTGAAAGAAGGTGGCCAATCGTATAAACGTTTACATTCCCTAATACCGTATTTCAATTCAACCTGAGTGAGTTTTTCTTCGCATATTGCCTCTGACCAGGCTTCACGCCAGTTTTTTATGGACGAATCGTTACTGAATGCCGCTCTCCATTTTCCGACGTAGATACCATCCAACCTATTGAAAAGATGGTCAATTGGGGCGATACCACCGAAGGTTGATTGCTCTGTTGTCCAGAAAGAAACTTCACTGGTTGCTAACGATTCTTGGATCTGGTTTTTCATCTTCATTCCTTATTCTGTTACGGTTTACGTATGCAACTGGGTCGAATTTTTTCGTTTGTCCGTTACTTGATTCGTTGTTTTTTAAAGGGTATACATCCTTCCACGATGATCTTATTGATTGGTTTATAACGTCGCATGGGTCGTGTCCTTGGCTTTTAAGTTTTTCAAGCTCAGTAATTAAACATTTTATTGCCCTTGCTGAATTTACCGCTTTCACTTTTTTTCTAACATCCAAAAAAGATTCCCATGTTTCATCTGGAACTAAATTTTGAGTGGGCAAAACTTCATTCTTTTTTTCCTTTAGTTTTTTTAAGGGTTTATTCTTATCTGTATCTGTATCTGTATCTGTATCTGGCAGCGTTACCCTTGCGTTACCTGATGCGTTACCATTACTATCCTGTTGTTTTTGTTTAAATCTTTTTTGTCGTGTTGCTCCTGATGGATCAAAATCTGACTTAAATTGACGTTTATTCCATGACAGAGGTTGCCACTCATCGTCTATCAATTTTGCATCAAATAATCGCTTCTTTACATCACTAATAGTTGAGTATTCTAACCATAGTTTTTGGGCAACAATTCTATCTAATATTCTGCTGCTACAATCTTGATCTAAAACTCCTTCGCTTTTAAGTGCTAAAATTGCTATAAAGTGACGCTGATCCTCGAAAGCAATTGATATTATTTTCGGGTCGTTTAAAAAATCCGTATACATCCTGAACCACGGTAATTTTTTCATAACAATTCATCCTCAATATTTTTTAGTGCGATTTGAACTACTTTAATAATTTTGCATAAATATTCGTAGTCAGGGTTAACCTTTTTATTGATAGAATCATACCAATCAGCAGGATCATTTCCGTACATATCCCTCATAAACTGCAAATCATTCCAAGGATCATCCCTTGTAACATCTATACCTTTTATTTGAGCATCTTCTTTTATTGCGTCAATATCATATATTTCTGTATTAAAGTTGCTTAAATTCTTAGCTAAGTAATAAACATCGCAAGAACAAAAAAAATCACGCAAATTATTGTTACCCATTGCATTCCATGATGCCGCCCATGCCTTGCCAAAACATTCAATAACTATGCGTCCCTTCCCTTCTTCAAAATCTGTAATAAAGCAAGTAATAGGATCTAATCTCTTAAGACATGAAATAATTATTGTTTCGGTAACTTTTGTTTGTAGTTTCATAATAATTTATCCTTTACGTTTATTTGTAAGTTGCTTTACGTTTATTTAACTAATTCCATTAGTTTATCTGTTTGTTTTTGTATCATTAATCTTTTATCTTGGGTATAAGCATCAAAAGCATTAGCAGCAGCATAAACAGCACAAGCAGCATGAGTAGCGCAATCAGCAACATAATAAGCAGCAGCATCAGCAGCATAAGTAGCATCAGCAGCATCAGCATAAGTAGCAGCAGCAGCATCAGCAGCAGCATTAGCAGCATAAGCAGCAGCAGCATTAGCAGCATAAGCAGCATTAGCAGCATAAACAGCATAAGCAGCATCAATAGCAGCAGCATACATATCTTCTTGAGATGCCTTTTCATTTAAATAACTTTCTGCTACATCTAGTGCTTTTATACTTCTTTTATCTTTCATTAAATGATGTACTTGCCGAGCGCAGCATATAGAGTAACTTTGAAATATTTTTATATGTTCAGGCGCGCAACGTGCACACCATAATGTATCTTGCAATCCATTAGACTCAAGAATTACGCTGAATGGTAAAACTTCATCATCTGCTTTAGTTTTGTTTAAATTTCCTAGTAATTTTTTCCATCCTTTTGAGCATGGGTCGTGTTTTTTTATTTCTTTTAATGTTGTTGTAATCATTTTAATCTCCTTTTAAATGCAAAAAAGCCGGGTCTGATTGAACAGAATCCCGGCTCCTTCTATTTCACCTGATTCTGCTTTAAACTCCGCCAAGAGTAAAGCAAAATCATGGCGGTGATTTATATACATTATAAACTAAATATTAACAAGAATACTTTTATATTGGATTTTCTTCATAATGACTTCCATATTATTTAACTGTATGCCATTCGTGCCCTGATGCTTTAGAGTTGATATCGCCTATCTTTAACGCCATCACTTGTTGCTTATGAAAACGGTCGCACTCTTTACGCATCATTCGTTTAAATCCTTTCATCGGTGCTACTGCGTGTAGATTGGTGTCAATTTTGGTACGACCCAAAACCCGCACTATTTGGTCAATTTTTTTTATATCGTGATTCCATAAAAAATTACCCAGTTTCGGGATATTTCCGCAAACGAATGTTGCTATTCGTTTATTCAGATGTAACTGGTTGGGTAATCGTTTCAGTTTTAATGCTTCCAAATCTTCCAGGTTATACCCGTTAAGAAGTCGCCACGCATGTGCATCCCCGGCTTTATAGAATGCTTCAATTAATATCCTGTCATATTCTGCTTGTGTCATAATTAATCCTTTATCATTACGCAATAATATCCACCTAGTTTTTCCCGATTTAATCTGTCTGCCAGACTCACTGCTTTAACTTGTTTTTTGAATTTGCGGACTATCTGACCGCCATTATCAAGTGCTTTTTCTGTTACAAATTCACAAATTTTAGTTGGTGTGCGGACTACATAGTATTTCATTTTAATCTCCTAATATGCTTGATTCTTTGTCATCATTAAGTCTGATGATTCCGTCCAATATCCAATAGCTTCATCCCATTCAACTTCAATAACTTCATTCAAATCCACTGCGTTTACCATTTCACCTTCGTTATTTACATACCACCATTCTGCGTAGATCCCTGTTGATCCTGTTTCGATATTCATATAAGTTGTATTAGTCATTTTAATTTCCTTTCTGGTTTCCAAGTTCCGCTTTGTCGGCACTTCCTGATCTCTTAAATGTATTGTATAGTGCTTAATCGGGAAAGTAAACAAAAAGTTAAATAATAATTGCTATTTATTTTTGAATATAGCTTGCATTTATTAAACGTATGGTTTATTATGTCGTTAGTTACTTAAATTAAGGAATTAGTATGAAAAGAGTATATAAAGAGAAAGACGTGTACGAGGCAGCAAATGAAAGGATAAAGTTTATTTTTGAAAACTTTCCTCGCATATACGTTTCTTTTTCTGGCGGCAAAGATAGCGGGGTTATGCTAAATCTTATGATTGATTATATGAGAAAGAATAACATAAGCAAAAAAATAGGCGTTATGATTTTAGATAACGAGGCCAATTATGAATATTCTCTAAGGTTTATGCACGACATCATAAGGAATAATTTGGATGTTCTTGATGTTTATTGGTGCTGTCTTCCTATTACGCTGCCTTGCACAGTAAGCTCATATGCTTTTGAATGGCAATGTTGGGGTGAGGAAGATAAAGCTAGATGGATAAGACCAATGCCAACAGATGATTACATCGTTAATATCGATAATCATAAATTTGATTTCTTTGAAGAAAACATGCCATACAATGAATTTTGGGATAAATTCGGTGATTGGTACGGGGGTGGCGAGGTTACAGCTTGTCTTATCGGTATAAGGACATCAGAAAGTCTTAATAGATTTAGGGCGATAATGAATGAGAATAAAAAGATTCTGAAAGGGCAGATGTGGACAAAGTTAAATACTGAAACTACATATAACTGTTACCCGATATATGACTGGATGACAAAAGATGTGTGGATAGCCAACGAAACTTTTGAATGGGACTATAACAAGCTATACGACATTTTTTACAAAGCCGGGGTTCCTGTCGGAAGTATGCGGGTTGCCTCTCCATTTATGAGTGAATCAAAGTCAAGCCTTGGTCTTTATAGGGTTATAGATCCGCATGTATGGGCCAAACTTTGTGCACGTGTTCAAGGCGCAAATTTCATAGCCACCTACGGAAAGCAGCTTGGCTATAAAAGTTTCAAATTGCCAGAGGGTCACACATGGAAGTCGTTTACAAAATTCCTTCTTGATACCTTGCCAAAGGAAGTTTCAGATAATTTTAAAATGCGCTTCATTCAGTCTTTTAAATACTGGGGAAGGGTGGGGCGCGGATTACAAAATGAGGTGATAAATGATTTAAAAGATAATAATATTGACTTTAGATTAAACGGGAAAACTAGGCATGGAAGTAAACTTCTTGACAGGGTAGCGATTAGAAAATTTCCAGATCATTTAGATGTTCTTAAATGCAACAATGGAATTGTGGCTTCCTGGAAAAGATTTGCTATAACCATTTTAAAGAATGATCACACATGCAAGTATATGGGGCTTGCACCAACTAAGGAACAGGCAGTTAGGCAAAGATTAATAATGGCAAAATACAAAAAAATATAAGGGATAAAAAATGAAAATTTTAACACCGCGTACATCAGATGATTCAGGTAGAACAGTAGAATGCCCGACAGGAGGATTTGTAAGTCGCAGAATGCTTCTTGAAGAAGATGGAATGGGCTATACGATAACCCACACAACAATAACTCCAGGCATGCGGCAAAGGTGGCATTATAAAAATCACCTTGAATCGTGTTATTGCTTAAAAGGCATGGGGGTATTAACTGAAGAGGAAACTGGATACCAGTATACAATTTTACCTGGTCGGATGTACGTTCTTGACAAACATGATGCCCATTCATTTATGGCAACAGTAGAAGTTGAATTATTGTGCGTATTTAACCCGCCATTAAAAGGCCGTGAAGTTCATCAAGAAGATGGCTCATACTCAATAAAGGATTAAAATGGAAAGCACATTTAAAAGCCCAGTTTACAACGTACTATCGGTTCATATTGATAGAATAAAAGCTAATGATTACAACCCAAATGCTGTTGCCCCGCCAGAAATGGAGCTGCTAGAAATATCTATCTGGGAAGATGGTTATACTCAGCCAGTGGTCACGGTGCACGATAAAGAAAACGATCAATATGTTGTTGTTGATGGTTTTCATAGATACCTTACGATAAAGAATAGCAAGCGTATATATGACCGTGAAAACGGGATGCTTCCTATCGTTGTTCTTGATAAAGAAATTGGCGATAGAATGGCCTCTACAATACGGCATAACAGAGCTAGGGGATCTCATAACATTGAACTTATGAGTACCATAGTTTCTGAACTGGTAGAAATGGGCAAGGGTGATAGATGGATATGCAAGCACATTGGGATGAGTGTTGATGAATTGCTAAGATTGAAGCAGATAACTGGTGTGGCTGCTTTATTTAAAAACACAGACTTTTCCAAAAGCTGGGAGGCCGAATCAGGTGAAGAGGATTTATCATCACTGGACTAAATGGGAATGTTATAAGGCAGGGTTTTTTGGGTCATCCTTGCCCGAAGGAATAGTCAAGGAAGAAGCTGAAAGTCAATACGCTGAATTCTTGTCCGATATAGAACTTTTTACTTATTCTATGGAGTGCGTTATAAATGAGTGGCCTAATTCATGCGATCAATTCTTATCCAATGCAAGTATGAATAGAATTGCGTGGCTTGGCCAGTCGTCTATGTGTTTGTACAGCGGCGTTCCATCAAGATATAAATCAGGTTTTAGGTTGATGTCTGATGATAAGCAGAATAATGCTAATTTAGCTGCAAAAAAAATACTGGAAAGGTGGATAAAAGATCGTGAGGGATAAACTTATAATTGATTATATTGAGTATTGGAAAGATAGGGGATATCCTGACGGAATACCCGACGAAGTTCCAGATGAATTAATGAATTTAAGGATTGCTCCATCTTACAAGGCTATATGTATGTGTGTTTTGGCAAATGATTTGAAATTCTATGGGCTTGGGTTCTCCAGGCCTAAATCCAAATGGTATGGCATTCTGAAAAGAATAGAGATTGAGTCAAGATAACTGCTTTAGTGTTTAAACTAAAAATTTAGTGTATAATGGTATATTAAGATTTATACTTTTAAATTAATAACTTAATTAGTTATTGTGATTAAAGTAAACCATTAATCAATAAAGAGAGTTTATATAATGGCTAAGACCAAGGGAAAGACTGGCAGACCAAAGATTGAAATTGATTATGAATTAGTCGACGAATTGGCTGGAATATTTTGTAATGCGGATGAAATTGCGGCATGTCTGAGAGTTGGTTATTCAACTGTAGAGCGTAGAATTAAAGAAGACCATAATATGGCTTTTGAGGACTATATTGCCTTAAAACGTAATGAACTAGCTAAACCATCACTTAGACGCATGCAATACAAGAATGCAGATGAGGGAAATGCGACAATGCAAATCTTTTTAGGCAAGCAATATCTTGGTCAAGCAGACAAGATAGAATCTAAAGAAGAACATACCAAGATCAAGCGTGTTAATTACAGACGTATAAAGACAGAAATTGCCTTGGATTGATTACGAGGATGTTTATGTAGACCTGTTACCAGCTCAAGAATCTTTTATCTTTTCTGAGTCGCCTAATCCAGCTATCGTAGGTGGATTAGGAAGCGGAAAAACTAAGGGTGGTATATCCAGGCTATTACGCTTGATGCAAGATGACCCTGGTGTCAGTACGCTGTATGCAATGCCTACTTATGACTTGTTAAACTTGAGAGCGATTCCCGGATTCCAAGAGGAATTGGAGTTTATAGGGATGCGCCATCAGTTAAACGGCTCAAAGTATTACATTTATGTTCCTGAGTTGGATAGTTACATTTATTTCAGGTCATACGATAAACCGCAAAGACTAATCGCGTTTGAAGTAGGACATTCGATAGTTGACGAGATAGATACATTACCCATAGAAAAGGCTGCGGAAGTATGGCGTAAAGTAACAGAGAGAACGCGACAGAAGACAAATACTTGTCCCAATAGTATCGGGGCGGTAGCGTCACCAGATCATGGCATACACGGCTTTGTTTATAATCGTTGGGTAAGGCAGGCAACCGAAAGACAAGAATTATTTAATGCTAGAACGAATGACAATCCTTTTCTTCCTGATGGTTATGTTGAGCAGATCCGCGAGAACTATGACGATAAGCTGGCGGAAATATATATCAATGGTGGTTTCGTTAGTCTCACAGACACGAAGGTTTACCACTTTTTCGATAAAGATCAACATCATAAAGACGCGCCAGCAAAAGACAGTTATAATGCCATTCATATTGGCATAGATTTCAATGTTGGCGGTTGCTGTTCTAGCGTATCATTAATTAAAGATAAAAATGTTCATGCAATTGAAGAATTTGTCTCACATGATACTTATGATTTTATCAATAACTTGAATAAATACAAAGGGTATCAAATAACGATATACCCTGACGCAACAGGATCAAGTCGGACTACAAACGCGAGCGAATCTGACATACAGCTGATAACTTCTGCTGGCTACCGTATAGATGCTGGTAAGGCAAATCCCTATATTCGTGATAGAGTCAATTCATTCAACTCTGTTATTTCAAAGGGTAACTTTAGTATTGACACTAATAAATGCCCTCAGTTAACAGAATCACTTGAAGCGCAAGGTTATGATAAAGGTGGTGATCCAGAGAAGTTTGACAAACATCCGGCTATTGATGATTGGAATGACCAATTAACATACATGATTCACAGGAAATTCCCTTTAATGCGACCAATATCACAAATACAGGTAGGTGGAAGATGAAATTTACGCACTCAACATACGATGTTATGGGATCACGCTGGCAGAAAAGCAGGGACGCTGCCGCTGGTGAATACGAGGTACACGAAAAAGGCACTTTATATTTACCCAAACTTGCACTTGAAAAGGCTGATGAATATAAAGCGAGGGTTGAGCGCACCCCGTTCTTTAATGCTACATGGCGCACAATAATCGCACTGCGTGGCATGTTATTTCGCAGACCTGCAACAACCAATTTTACGCCAGTAATGGAAGAAGCCAGCCAGAATATTGATAATACTGGGATGTCTTTGACTTCATTCTCACAGCAATTAAGCATGGAGTCATTAACCGTTGGACGTTCAGGCGTACTGGTGGAACATACAGCCGTTCCAGAGGGAAGTACTCAAGCTCAGGCTAATGAGATAGGGGCTAAACCTTTCTTGACCATGTACAGCACAGAATCTATCCTGGATTGGAAAGAAACCAATAATGGCGGCATTAAGGTTCTATCATTTGTCAGATTAAAAGAAGATCCTGGCAACTATCCTGATATCGAACTAAAACAGAATGACCAGATACACAGACTTTTAATGCTTGAGCCTGGTGGTTACATTCAGAAGATTGTTAAAAACGACGGGGAAAATGAAGAACAAGTTGGGGTGGATATTATTCCACGCATGAATAATCAGCCATTACCATTTATCCCATTTCAACCAATCGGTGTCGATTCTTTACGCATGGCAATAGACCCGCCACCGCTAATTGATTTAATCAACATGAATTTCCATCACTACAGACAGACATCATCTTATGAGCATGGCTGCTTTTTGTCTGGACTGCCGACCATGTTTGTATACGGAAACACTGACGACAAGACTGTTATACATATGGGCGGATCTACTGCAAACAGTATGCCCAATCCAGAGGCAAGAGCGGAATTCGTGGAAGTAAAAAGCAACTTTGAGGCATTGGCTAATAACCTTAAATCTAAAGAACATCAAATGGCTGTGCTTGGCGCACGCATGCTTGAGACTAAAACGGCTGGTGTTGAGTCTGCTGAGGCGTGGGCAAGAAAGCAGTCTGGCGAAGAATCTGTATTGGCGGATATCTCTACAACGCTCAGTGCTGGAATAACTAAGACGTTATATTGGTACACTGAATGGGGTGGAATTGATTCAACTGACTTGTCTTACTCATTGAATAAAGAATTTCTACCTTTTGCACTGAATGCACAGCAAATGACCTCTATAATGGGCGCTTACTTGCAGGGCGGAATGAGTTATGAATCCTTGTATCACAACTTTGATCGTGCTGGACTATATCCAGATGGAACGACAATTGAAGAAGAAAAAGGCGCTATTGATGAAGGGGGTGGATAATTGGAAAATATTAAATCAGGCGATTCAGGGGAACCAATTTGAATAACGTCATTAGAGCTAATTTCCCTGCCAATAGAAGAATCAGCAGGAAACAAAGCATTATTAATGAACATTCAATCAGATTCGAGAAAGAATTGGCTGACTTGATATTTCGTTCCATTAAAGCGGGTGTCAGTAAAGAATTCATTGAAATAACTTTATTATCTGCCAAAATAATAGATAAAAACTAATGCCAGCCGTCAACCAGAAATTATTGGATCAAGTTATCAGGTTTCAAATCGACCTGAGACGGCTTGAAGCAGGAACGCAAAGGAAGGTAGTCAAGAGTCTGGAAAAGTTACAGAAGGCCTTGATTGGTGAGATAGCAAGCGGCAATCTTCGCGGAATGACTAAAGCTCAGACTAAAAAACTTTTGTCTAGTTTATCGCCCATTTTGGCGCAATACTATACAGAGGCTAGAAACACGCTACAAGACGAATTGGATGGAGTTGCTGACGTTCAGGTGGCTCAGGCTCAAAAGTCGCTTAATGCTACCGTATTCACTGAAAGAGTGCCTTTATTACCCACCTCACATGTAATTGAACGTGTATCAAGAAACGTACTCATAAATGGTGGCCCATTAGATAGCTGGTGGAAAAAGCAGGAAGGTGACACGATGTTCAAAGTTTCTGCCCAAATCCGTGAAGGGATTCTACTTGGTGAAGCTAACCAGGGAATAATTTCCAGGATTATCGGCAAACGAGGTGTTCCTGGTGTAATGGATATCTCACGCAGAAACGCAGCGACACTTGTCCAGACTGCCACGCATACGGTTGCCAATGAAGCACGTCAAGCTGTATATAACGAGAATGCTGATGTCATTAAATCGCTGATATGGTTCACCGCAATGGATAGCCATGTATGTGTTCTCTGTATAGGCAGATCGGGAAAGCGGTGGAAAAATAATCAAGCCAAGACTCCTATATCACATAGCATAGCTTTCCAGATACCACCTATCCACATGAATGACCGTTGCGTTCTTCTTCCTGAGACTGCTACTTTTAAAGAACTCGGTGTTGATCTGCCTGAGCCGACTATTGGAGACCGTGCCTCATCGCTTGGTCCTATATCCGCCAAGACTACGTTTAACGATTATCTGAGGCAAGTTCCAGTATCACAGCAGAATGAAATGCTTGGAGTTGGACGCGCTAAATTATGGCGCGAAAAGAAAATCAGCTTATCTCAATTGCTAGATGGGAAGGGTCGAGAATTAAACCTTGAACAAGTTCGACAGAGACATATTTAGTAACTGATTAAATACAAATACTTTTGTTATAGTATTACTATAAAAAACATGGTACAGTATATTAACTGTAAGAATATTAAAGCCCGTTTTGCTCAAATCGGGTTCAAAAGCGCAAGATGCGCGGCTGATAAAGATATCAGTTTTTAAAGTTTTACCAACTATCTAAGAGGGATAAAACAATGGCTCTAGCTCTAAAGCTCGATTCAATCGACGCGCTTGATGAGTCTATTCAAGCACTTTATAAGAAACAAGATGACGATACTTTCATTTTGGACTTAGATGGGTATCAAGATCCAACTGGATTGAAATCAGCCCTTGAGAAAGAACGTGAAGCAAATAAGGCATCAACTAAAGAACTGAAAGAAATCAAAAAGCGGTTTGATGGTATTGATCCTGACAAGGTTAAAGAGTTACTTTCTAAGATGGGAAGTGATGAAGAAGCCAGGCTCATGGCAGAAGGGAAGCTGGACGAAGTTGTTGCAAACAGGACAGAGAAATTGAAGTTGGAATACGAAAAACTGTTATTGGAAGCAAAAACAGAAGCGGAAACAGAGCGGAACAAAGCAGGACAATATAAAGACCGTGTGTTAGATAATAACGTCATGGCTGCTGCGATAGGTTCAGGTGTACATAAGCCAGCTCTTGAGGATGCTCTGATACGAGCAAGGAATATTTTTAGTCTGGATGAACATGGCAACGCGGTTCAACTGGATCAAGATGGTGCTGTGAAATACGGGAAGGACGGGAAGTCACCCTTCACCACTACTGAATGGCTCGAAGAAATGAAAGAAGCCGCACCACATTGGTTTACTGCCGGGAATAGCGGTGGGGGTGCTAGCGGAAACAATGAGCAAAACGGAAACAGAAAAACAATGACGCGCACGAATTTTGATGCACTGGCACCAGACGAGAAGTCGAATGTCGTAAAGAGTGGCGTAACACTAACTGACTAACAAGGACTTACTAAAATGGCTAATACCCTGACAAATCTTATCCCTGACGTGTACTCTGCGTTGGATGTTGTATCACGTGAACTTGTAGGAATGGTTCCTGCTGTAACCCGTGATCCCTCTGCTGATCGTGCCGCAGTTGGGCAAAGTGTGCGTTCATTCGCCACGCCTGCTGCCACTGCTTCGGATATCACACCAGCTGTTACTCCGCCTGATGACGGAGATCAAACAATTGGTAATGTTGATATTCAAATTACTAAAGCAAGGCGTGTGCCTTTTCGCTGGAACGGTGAACAGAGTCGCGGCATTAATAACGGTGGCCCAGGTGTTTCAAACATCCGTGTTGACCAGATTGCCCAAGCATTCCGTACACTAACAAACGAAATGGAAACCGATCTGGCTGCATTGTATGCTAACGCATCGCGTTCATATGGTGCTGGCGGAACAGTTCCTTTTGGTACTGCTGGCGATTACTCTGATGCTTCACAGGCTCGTAAGATTATTGTCGATAACGGTGGCCCTCAATCTGACCTACAGCTAGTTTTGAATACTGGTGCTGGTGCTAACCTTCGTGGCAAGCAATCAGATGCTAACCGTCAAGGCTCTACAGCTATGTTACGTCAAGGTGTTCTGGAAGATATGCATGGCTTTGCAATTCGTGAGTCCGCTCAAATAGTTGACCATACGAAAGGCACTGGTACATCGTATACATCTGCCGCTACTGGCTACGCTGTTGGTGTGACATCAATTCCTATTATTACTGGATCTGGCACTGTTCTTGCTGGTGACACAGTAACTTTTGCTGGCGACTCTAATCAGTATATTGTGACTACAGGTGTTGCCGCACCGGGAACTATTGTTATTGCTGAACCCGGTTTGAGACAGGCTTTACCTGCCTCTGCTACAGCTATGACAATTGCCGCTAGTGGCCCACGTAATATGGCCTTTGCGCGCTCTGCTATCATTCTGGCTACTCGCGCACCTGCGTTGCCTGATGATGGTGACTCAGCAGTTGACCGCACTTTGGTTACTGACCCTCATAGTGGAATGACTTTTGAGTTGGCGATGTACGCTCAGTACCGTCAAATGCAATACGAGGTTTCCGCAGCTTGGGGGCCAAAGATGCTTAAAGTTGAGCATACTTCTGTATTGGCTGGTTAATTCTGATGATGCTGAAAACCATTAAAGTAATGCCGTGGGGATCAGATCAAGGTGACTTTGTTTTAATTAATGCAGTGGATTACGATCCTAAAACGCATAAATTATACGAAGTCACCCAGGATGAAAAAGGTCTGACTGTTGCGGAATTAAAAAAGGCACTTGACGGTTACAACGTCGGGTATTCAGATAACGCAAAGAAAGCTGATTTACAGCTTGCTCTTGATATTTATAAAGAGCAAATGGAGTTGGATTAAATGGCTTTAATTGTCGAGGATGGGTCAGTAGTAACGGGTGCTGAAAGCTATGTTTCTGTAGATGATGCAGACACCTATCATTATGTGAGGCTGAATACTTCTTGGACTGCTTTAAGTACGGTTCAAAAGGAAGCTCATCTGCGTAATGCTACTGATTACATGACTGGGCAATATGAGAGCAAATGGTCTGGTGAGCGGGTGTCCAATTCTCAAGAACTGGATTGGCCTCGCGCCCTGGTCTATACGCGGGATGCGTACATAGAAAGCACGATAGTGCCAAAAGAGATTAAGAATGCTTGCGCTTTATTGGCGCTCAAATCTTCTGAGGCTGAGTTGCTTCCTGATGAAACTCAGGTTGTTATTAAGGAAAAGGTTGACGTAATTGAAACGACGTTCAGCGAATTCTCAACTCAAACAAAACAATATAAAGAGATTGACTCGATGTTGAGTCGATATCTAAGTAGAACAGGCGGCAATCTTCAAATGATTCGTACTGCATAAATGGCTGATTATTCAAGACAAATAAACACCGTTTTAAAGCAGATGAAAGCGAAGGGTCAAGCTGTTACGATTACGAAACGCACGGCAGGCACTTATTCTGCTGGTGCTGTGTCGATAACCGAAACAACTGAATCTGGTTTTGGATTGCAAACTGAATTTGGATTTAAAGAAATAGACGGTGAATCTGTAATGCGCTCAGACATTAAACTTTTATTATCACCAACAGGGATAACAAAACCAACGCCAAACGATAAGATTACTTTGGCAACTGGCACGTTTGCTGTAAAGCATGTATCAGAAATTAATCCTTCGGGTGATCCGATTTTATATAAATGTCAGCTCCGTAGCATATGAGTTTTGCGCTTGATATAACGAAATTCGCCAAGAAAGTTGATGTCAACCTAGAAAAAGTTGTCAAAACTGTGGTCATTAATCTTGGAACCAAAGTCATTCAACGTAATCCTGTTGGAGATTGGACTTTGTGGAATCCCCCAAAGAAACCGATTGGCTATGTTGGAGGAAGGTCGAGATCAAATTGGCATTATGGATTTGGTACGATGCCATCAAAGATCATTGATACTATTGATGCAACTGGTGGTACAGCAATAACGGCTATAACGAATGGCGTTAATAATTCGCCAGTAGCAGGGATTCATTGGATAACAAACAGTTTGCCTTACATCGTGCCGCTTGAAGATGGATCGTCAAGACAAGCGCCTGCTGGAATGGTTAAAATATCAATCGCAGAATTTGGCGCAGTAGTCGACAAGGCAGCAAAAGATGTCAATTAATAGTATCAGAACAGCGTTAGAGTCGGGAATTGCGGGAATGAGTCCTACCATAGCGACGGTATGGGAAAACACTGAATACACGCCTGTTACGGGTACGCCATACCAGCGTTTATATTTACTTTCTGCTGATCCGGGTAATAATGAATTTGGGCCAATTCACCTTGAGCAAGGCATCTTCCAAGTGAGTTTATTTTACCCACTTGGGGCGGGAACGGCAGCAGCGGCAGCAAGAGCGGAATTAATAAGGACGACATTTAAACGCTTCAACACTTTTAGCTCTGGTGGTGTTGATGTGAATATACACAAAACGCCACACATTAAACAGGCAAGGCGTGACGAGGATCGCTGGATGCTTCCAATAGATATAAGTTACTTTGCCCACTTAACATCGTGAGCGATAGCGCAAAAAGAATGCACGCATCATTCATCCGTTTATTAAAGGGAATGATTACTGCTTACGAAAAATGGCTGAAAGAACAAGATTAATTAACGAGGGGTATTAAAATGGCAATCGGCACAGGTGTAGCAAAACAAGTTATCTATAAAGTACAGTCGGCACTTGGAACGAAGGCAACTGCAAGTGCAGCCCAAATTCTAAGGCGTGTAAGCTCAGATATTCAACTGAATAAAAGCACTTTTGAATCAAACGAAATTAGAACAGATTACCAGGTTTCTGATTTTCGTCATGGTTCAAAGTCAATAGGCGGATCACTTAACGGTGAACTTTCCCCAGGTACATACAAAGACTTCTTTGCGGCTGGCTTGCGTAAGGCATTTACGGCTGTGTCTGACATTACCAGTTTGTCTATAACGATTACGGCATCAAGCGCACCTTTTACTGTTGCTCGTGGCTCAGGTTCTTTTTTAACGGATGGCCTCAAGGTTGGGGATGTTGTGAGGTTGACGGCAGGATCATTTAACGCTGCCAACATCGACAAGAATCTTCATGTTGCTACTGTAACGGCTCTAAATTTCACTTGCTACCCGCTTAATGGCGTGGCTATGGTTGCAGAGGGTCCAATAGCTACATCAACGCTTGAGATTACTGGCAAAAAATCATTTGTTCCTGAGACTGCACACACCAATCTTTATTACACGATTGAGCATTGGCATAGTGATATAAGTCAAAGCGAGTCATTTGTTGATTGCAAAATTGGGACGATTGGGGTTGCTATTACACCTAGCGGTATGGCTACATGTAACTTTGGCGTGTTGGGTACTAATCAGGATTTGGATTCATCTCAATACTTTACTTCCCCAAGTGCGGCGACAACATCAGGCGTAACGGCTGGTGCTAATGGCCTGTTAATGGTTGACGGGGCTACTGTAGGGAACGTCACAGGCATATCTTTTGACATTGATGGGAATATGTCGACAGAGGAAGTTATTGGCTCTAACGTCACTCCTGACGTGTTCGCTGGATCCGTGAAAGTGTCGGGACAATTAACCGTTCTGTTTGAAGATGATACTTTCTCTCAGATGTTCGAGGATGAAACAGAGGCAAGCGTGGCGATAGCGTTAACAACTAGTAATGCTGCCGCTGCTGAATTCGTATCATTCACAATGCCACGTATTAAAGCTGGCGGTAACAGTAAGGATGATGGACAGAAAGGAATCGTACAGACGATCCCATTTACAGCTTTGCTTAACGGCTCAGGCGGAACGGGAACAAGTTCAGAAGCAACAACCATAGTAATCCAAGATTCTTTAGCTTAATAACTTAAAAGGACTCATACCAATGAAAAAAGGTATCTCTCTGACTTCACTCGATTTAGATAAAGTTTGTGAAAACCACTTTGAATTTGAATATTTAGACCCCAACGGAAAAGGCACTGGGGTTTATCTTAGTGTTATAGGTGGGCATTCGCAGAAAGTTCGACAGTATTCCATTAATGAAATTAATCGACTACGTGAACAAGAATCAATTAAGGCTCGTATAGCAAGGAAGCGTAACAAGAATGCAGTCACCGATGATTACACGCCAATTGAGGATGATATTGAATACGCGATTAAAGACGCAGCAATCAGACTTGTCGGATGGCGTGGGATTGATGATGAATTTAATGCTACTAATGCCGATATCCTTTGCCGCACCAATCAGCTTGCGCGTCAGCAGATTATGGAGGCATCAAGCGAAATCGGGAATTTTACCAAGAGCAAGTAGAACTACTGCTTGCTTATGCGGAAAAAGAATTTGAATTGAGTAAGAAACAACCGGATGGTCATTCATTAAGGGATCATCTGGAAAGTGCTTGGGAACAAACTGGCGAAAAACCAGATGGACTTGAGACAGGTGAAACGCCTGATCTTTTGATTAAGGTTTGGAACTGGTTCATTGAATTAGATCAAGGTAGAAATTACAGTGAAATGGGGGCGCTGCCAATAACGTATCAGGATATTAAAGCATGGGCATATCTGATGCGCGTATTTCCGGAACCATACGAAATAAAAATCATTAAACAAATAGACACTTTATACCTTACTAAAAAATGACAGATATAGCAGAACTAGCCATTCGAGTTAACACATTGGAGCTTGAAAAGGCCAATAGGACACTCAAGCAGACTGATGATATAAGTCGAAAGGTTGTATCTGGTATTAAGTTATTGGCATCTGGCTTCCTTGCCATAAAGTTAAAGAATCTGATTTTTGAAGCCACGACACTAAACCAGCGTTATCAAGAACTTGGCGTGTCAATGCGTGTAGTCGGCAACAATGTCGGCATATCTGGCGCACGGATGGAAGCAACTGCCGTTTCAATACAAAAAATGGGCATATCGCTCATCAAGTCACGTGAAAGTGTATTAAAACTTGCAGCCGCTCACATTGATCTAAAAGAAGCTGAAAAACTAGCAGATCTTGCTAGAAATGCCGCTATTCGTAAAGGTGGAAATACTTCTGAGGCGTTAAACTCAATTATTGAAGGTGTGCAGCGTGGGGAGATTGAGTTATTAAAAACCCTTGGCATTATGGTTAGTTTTGAAAACGCATACAAGAAGTTGGCTGGTGAAATAGGAACAACCGCAAGTGCTTTAACTCTGGCACAAAAACAACAAGCAAGGCTAAACGAGGTGTATGACAAGGCACCTGGAATTGTCGGCCTGTATACAGCGGCAATGGGCAACGCTGGCAAACAATTCCGATCTACTGATCGCTTGGTTGAAAACTTAAAGGTAAGGCTTGGCGGGTTATTTGACGAGGCTGCAAAGTTTTTGGTTGCTGGTTATACTGCTCAATTAAAAGAGTTAGATGGTACGGTGAATGAACTTGTTGACAATAACGAGTTTCAAGCATGGGGCGATAATGTTGCAAGGGTCTTTGCCTTTATCTCTGACAGAATAAGCAATCTGGGTGCGGTATTTAGGATTGTTGGCAATTCGTTTGCTGCTGTAGCGGCTCAAGCGGTAGCGTTAGTTAATCTTGATTTTGACGCTGTAGCAAACATTAACGAGCAATTTAATCTGGATTTAAACGAGGAAATTGCTGGCCTTGATAAATACACCTTGGCACTTGAGGCACAGATAATAGAGCGTGATTTACTAACTGAATCAGTGACCGGGTACGCAGCAAAACTTGCTACAGTTTCCGAGGAAGAAGAAGAAGCGGTCGAGGTTAATAAGGATTTGGTAAAACAACAAGGTGATTTTGTTGAAAACCTCAAGGATGAAATAGCGGGTCTTGGCAAGACGACATTTGAAGTTAGAAAACTTGAAGCTGCTAAGTTAGGATTATTGGGTGTAACGGAACCGTTAATTGATGAACTAGAACGTGAAACAAATGCCCTTCAAAAAACAGCAGATGATTTAGCAGCAATTGAATCCATAACCAAATCAGTTCGTACTGAGCAAGAAAAATATGCTGATGATGTAGCGGAACTTGACAGGCTTCTTGGTGAAGGTTTGGGGGTTGAAGCACACAGACGTAAAGTTAAAGAATTATCTGATGAATTCGAAAATGTTGAGGGATCTGGAAAAAGTTCTATTGATGCGATAGAACAGGCTTGGACTCAAGGACTCAGAAACATTCAATCAAAACTTGCTGACGGTCTATTCAATTTCTTTGATGATGGTTTAAAAGGAATGTTGGACAATGTTCTTTCAACCGTTGGTCGTATCGGTTCGGAATTTGCCGCTATTGGAATACTTCAAGGCGTAGGTCTTGGAAGGGGCGGAAGTGGTGGCGGTGGGGGTGGTTTTAGTATAGGTGGCGCGTTAAATGCAGGATCAAATCTTTTTTCTGGTATTACTGGCGGCGCGTCAAAGTTTATTGGTGGTGGCATTAATTCTGTTGGCAACTTTCTTGGCTCTAAGTCTATTAGTCAATTTGGTTCTGGTTTTGCTGGAACCGGTGCAGGGGCATTTAGTAACCTTGGCGGAGCGGGAACGGCTTTTATAGGCGGCCCAGGAACAGCAATAGGCGGGTCAGGGTTGGGTGGCGCTGCTGGTATTGGCGCTACTGCATCAAGTCTACTTGGCCCAGTAGCTATTGCGGCTGCTGTTGACTTCGGATTGCAGAAAGTTTTTGGTGACAAGAAACTTGGCGGCGCTGCTGGCGATATACTCAGCTTTGTTCCAGTAATCGGCACATTAATTAACGGGTTATTCGGACGATCACCAGAAAAATTTAATAAACAATTCGGACAATTGCAGGTTGATTCAGATGGAGTTACCGGATCATTCACAGATGAATTTAGGGCAAAGGGTAGCGTATTTAGTAAAAGCAAGCATCGTAGAACTGAGTCATCCAATTCAAGTGAACTGGTAGCGGTATTTGATAACGTCATTGACGGATTTATTGATTCAACTACTGCCTTCGCTGAAAACTTGGGTTTGACTACCGGATCAATTGACGATTTAGCAATTAAGGTATTTTTCCAAGGCAAGAACAAACAGAGAATTTCAGAAGAACAAATCACAGAAGAAATTGGAAAGATTCAAGAACAGATAGCAAAAAATTTATTGCCTACCATCGACACGTTTAAGCGTACGGGTGAGGATTACATTGACACATTGGATCGTATTAATAACGAATTCAGTGTGCTGGCTGACTTAGGAAATGCCCTGGGCAATTCAACTGCATCAGTACGTGCATTCCTACAGGCTGCTGATATCGGGGATAGAAGTTCATTTGTCGAGGCTGCTGGCGGCATAGATGTTCTTTCACAAAAAGTTTCTTTCGTTGCTGAAAACTTCTTAACAGATGCAGAAAGGCTCGCGCCTGTTTCGGAACTGTTAGCAAAAACCCTTGATGAAGTTGGAATTTCTTCCACTATTACCAAGGATCAATTTGGTGACTTGATTCAATCGTTTGGGCACGTAGACGGAATCAGTGAGAGTTTATTGCAAACGCTTCTTGAATTGGCCCCAAGTATCTTGGCTATAAGAAACGCTGAGGATCAATTGGCGGCAACCCGTAAGAAAGCAGCGGGTGATAATGTAAATAAAGCATTTAATACTTTACAGAAAACTGTTGACGAAGAAAGAAACAGAATTACTGCTGAATATAGTAAGAATATTCAAACTGCTACCGACGCCATACAAACGCTCACAACGCTCTCTAACGCATTAAAGACTTCACTAAATGATATCAATCCTCAGTCTATTGGTGAGGCGCGTAGCAAGCTCCGTGAGGCGATTGTATCCGCCTCCCGTGGCAATGTTATTGACCTCAAGAGCATTCAGACTTCAATTGCTACAGTTTCGGGTGATAGTTCGAGTAGATTTGGATCATTAGCAGAATTTCAAAGCAGTCAGGCAGAAAGTTCTCAGTTGTTACGGGATCTTGGACTTGCCACAGAAAACCAATTAAGCATTGAAGAAAGGAACTTGGTTGCATTAGAAAGTGGATTTGAAACAGAACTGGCAAGACTCGATTCGGTTATAGAACAAGCTGAAAGGCAATCAGGTTTATTAGAAGGAATTAACTTGTCTCTGGCTGAAATAATATCTCTGTTTAATCTACGCTCTCAACAAAACGGTGGTGCTGGAGGCATACAAGGGGGCAGTGCTGCTGGAAATCCAGATGTGTCTGATTCCGAGATTAACAGTTTCACATTGCAATCAGGAATTACTCCGGATCAGATATATATCGCAGCAAAAAAACATGGCATTTCTGCTGTGCAACTTGCTGAGGCAACAAGGTTCAGTTTAGACGACATCAACGAATTCACAAGCGAAAATGGACTTGATCCGCTTAGAACGGGTACTAATTTCGTACCACGAAACATGCCTGCATTCTTACACAAAGGAGAAGAAGTTAAGCCAAAGGCATTTGTTGATAGTGATAAAAGCGAGCGTATTGAAACTAATATACTTTTGAAAGAGTTAATTGTATTCACTCAAAGGACAGCAGATTTACTTGACAGCACCACAGGCGGCGGTGGGCCAATGTTAACAAGGGCTACAGGTACATAATGGCGACAGTTGACGCAACAGTTTCAATCATGGTTCCTGTTGAGGTGAATGATACTACCCTTACATCAACCACCGTGGCTGAAACAGATTACTCTCAGTGGTTAATCGGCACGACATACGCGCTTGCTGATATGGTAATTGATACAACAACGCACAGAATCTATGAAAGCGCACAGGCTAGTAATACAGGCAATGACCCAACTGATGTTGCTAACAGAACAGGTGAGGCTCCTTGGTGGATTGACGTAAGCGCTACGAATGCTTGGAAGATGTTCGATGGTCAAAGTGCATCGGCAACGGTTGAGGCTTTAACATTAACCATTGTTGTAAAACCCGGTTTTGCTAGTTCGATTTATATGGGCGGATTAATCGGTGATTCTGCTACTGTTGTTATGACCTCATCCCCAGGGGGAACAGAAGTCTATAACGAAACGATACAGCTTGAAAATTCTTTGCCTGGTGATTATTATGAATATTTTTTCTCACCATTTACACAGCAACCTGACTTAGTAGTTAATGACTTGCCACCTTATTTGAATGGTGAGGTAACAATCACGCTTACAATATCCGCTGGATATGTAGAATGTGGAATGTTCAGAATTGGGGATTTAAGACCGATTGGCTTAACTTCTTATAATTCAGAAGTAATACCAAAGACTTACAGTTATATTGATATAGATGAGTTCGGTAATAATAAGATAGTTCCAAGGAACAAAGCGAAGGACATGAGGATTCCTGTCGTTGTTGAAATAGCTGCTTCTGATTCGGTTGTCGATTTAATGACGAGCGTGCTTGACGTTCCAAGCGTAGTAGTTGGAACAACTCTTGACGATCATGCTGCATTACGCGGGTTTGGTTTAGTTAGCGGAAGCATGAAATATTTAAAACCGGGGTTAAATTCCCTTAGTCTTCAAGTAAAAGGATTAATTTAAAATGGCTTTAACTCCCTATACAGGCGGAATACCGCAAAGAAATAACAGGTCAACGTTTTCTGGGTTAATGGATGCGTTTGTTACATGGTTGCTAGAAACATTTATGGTTGAAATTGACGCGGTTGTTGATGCAATGAATCTCAATGATTTGAATGCTACCAGCACAACATCTATAACAATTGGAACAGGAACCCAAACATTCACGACGCAATCATCAAAGTCTTACGTTAACGGAATGCAGCTTGTAATAGCTGATGATGCTGATCCATCTAATAAATGGATGCAAGGTCGGGTGACTTCTTATAGTGGAACCACGCTTGAAGTTGATGTGCAAACAAAAGCAGGAACAGGGACGTTATCGGATTGGATTATAAGTTTTTCTGCCCCAGTCCCTTATGTTGGTCAACAAGAAGTGACTGTTCATACTGGGAACGGGGTGGGCTCTACAAATACCAAGATAAGACGTTTCACCACTGAATTGACGAATGTTGGAACCGCGATAACATACGCGGATAGCTCGACTCTAGGAGCTAGTTTCACAATCAATACACCAGGATTGTATGAAATTTTTACAATGGATTCAGGTACAGCGGCAGGTTGGAGACCTGGTGCATCATTAAATTCATCTCAACTCACGACAAATATCCAAACTATCACAATTGCTGATGTTATCTTAGCCACAACAACCGATAGTGCCAATGAATCAGTGGCGGCTAGCAGAACTATGTCATTAACCACAAACGATGTTGTGAGGCCACATATCGGAACGTCAGGCTCACCAGGGACATCAGGACAAATTATATTTAGCGTGAGAAAGGTTGGTTAATTATGTACAAGTTACTAATTGATAGCCCAGGCGGAGAGCAGAAAATAATTGTGATTAAAGAAGGTGGCGGTTATTTCGATAAATCTGCGGTTGTTTGGGATGAATCTAAAGACGGAGTAATGCCTAAAATAACGCTGGGCTCTATGATTCGCAGCGGGAAAAGTCTTGTGGTTGATGCAGCAAGAAAAGCGCAACACGATGCTATAATTAATGCCAGGAAAGCAGAGAAGACAAAGATGGAAACATTGCGCTCATCTGTTGACAGCGATTCTGATATTTCGGCATTTAAAGGCAAATCAGGGACAGATATAGACACATGGTTCGCGGCAAATGTCACCACGGGCTTGCAGGCTGCCAGAGTATTAAAAAAGATAATCAAATTGTTAGTTTTACGTGGGATTTTATAAACGAGGTTATAAGTGGCACTTAATTTAAAACACCAAACAACTGAACAATTTCTGGCTCGTTTTAGAACCAGATACCAGGAGGCAACCAGGGGACGTAAGGTGACACGATTGGCTAAACGTATTATGGATGCGTTTGACGCGGGTGAGTTTACCAATCTACAGATTAGAACTGCATTTGGTTATACCCCTGCAAGGTTTGCTACTTTTAAAACCAAACTTGAAAATCAGCGTACTCGTTACGAGGCGGTAGAAAGTGAGGTGGGTGAATAATGGCTATTGTGTCGAGCACTTATACTACGTCTCCATACAATCCTGATAGTGTAGTTGTACAACAGAAGCATACAGACACAGAAGGGGACACGCACTATAGGACTTTTGTTACTCTAAAAACTGTAGACTTAGATGCGCTCCTGATTGTAGATGCAGCGGCGATGGCTGACTCGCTGGCTGAGGTTGAAGCTAACAAGATATTAGAAGGTGATGACTAAATGACTGACCATTATGTTGATCCAACGGCTTCTGGAGCTAATGACGGCACTAGCTGGACAGATGCGTGGCAGTCTGCTGCAAGTATTAGTGCGTCAGCAGGGGACAGAGTATTTCAAAAAGGTCTGCAAACCATAACTGCTGACATTACAATTACTTTTCCTAATGCACCAACAAATCCTGTTCAGTGGATAGCTACAACAGACACTGCGAATGAGCCGCCATTATCAATAGCTGACTCAGGCGCGGGGGTTGATTCGGTAACAAATAGTGTTGATATAACTGTAAACGGCAGCTTTGCCATGCACGGTATTACATTAGAAGTTGGAGGGACACTGCCAGCTAGTATAAAGATTAACTCAGGCAACACCGCTGCTAAATTCTGGTCGTTTACCCATTGCACTATAAATAATTTGTGTACTTTTAATGGTGGCATAGTGCTTGGTCTAGCAAGTTCAAACAGTAGAAACAGGTTTATATCAAAGAATACAACCTGGGGATTAAATGACGACTTACAATATATCACCCTAACAGCCTGTCATTGGGATTCTTTTGGCGACAGCATTAATTTTACATCTGGAACTCAATCTCTATATTTAATCTATCCTCTACTTAATTCTAGTGCTAGGTTTATGGGGCTTGACTCATCATCCTGTACTGGAGACATAATCAAAGGATCGGTTACTACTTCAAATGGAAAGATTGAGTTTGTTGACTGCAAGAAACACACAAGTAGCGATTGGGTTGACTCGATAGCATCAGGCGAGGGGCTTGAGGTTCTTGTATCCAATAGCTCTGATGCAGATATTAATTATAATTTAGAGCATCATAATGAATCAGGAAATACTACTGTTAGTGTGACAATATATGCAACGGCTGGAAACACTTACGATGGTACAAATCCGTATTCGATCAAAGTTACTGGAACAAATGCTACAGAATCAAGGCCGTATATATCACCCTGGATGGCGATCTATAATTCTGACACATCCGCTATTACACCTTATTTAGATTTAATTCGTGATGGAATCACAACAGCGTATCAAGATGATGAAGTATGGGGCGAATTTATGACTCTAAATAATACAGGGTTCCCGTTGACATCATTAACTGATGACAGGGCTTTAGTTTCACCATCTAATCAAGGGTCAAGCAGCCTTGGTGCTAGCGATTGGGAAGGCGAAACAACGCCTTGGTACGGGAAAGTACAAAGTGAAAGCGTAACGCCTGCTGAGATAGGATATATCTATGCGCGTGTTGGTGTGTCGGGTGCATACACGGTGTATGTTAACCCAGGCATAAGAGGCACTTAATGGCAGTCACAAGAATCGTCGGCGGGGTAATTGTTGAAGAAAGCTCAACAGTCACTCGTATTGTTGGCGGGGTAATTCTTGAAGAAACTGGTGGCGATGTAGTATTGACCGTTGCCGATATGACTCATACAAACGTAATAGACGCAGTTGCTTTAACTCAAGCCAACACGCTTGCTGTTGACGCAATGGCTCACGCTCAAGCAATTGATAACACTGTTTTAAATACCGCTTCAACTTTGACTGTTGACGCTATGCTTCACGGATTAACTCAAGATGCGGTGACTTTAACGCAGCAGAATGTACTTGTTGTTGACGGAATGGCTCACGTAAATGTTCTTGATAATACAATCTTGACTTCTGGCGGCACATTGTCCGTAAATCCTATGGACCATGCTCACACTATGGACGAAGTTGGATTGACTCAAGCAAACACTATTGTTGTTGACCCTCTTGACCATACTAACGTAATTGACAATGTTAATCTTAATCAACAAAATACATTAACCGTTGCTGGAATGGCTCACTCTCATACTATTGATAACATTGAACTTTCCACCGCAATAAATCTTATTGTTGCCAACATAGTTCACAGTCATTTAATAGATAACGTCGGATTAGTTCAGGCAAATACATTATCTGTTGCGGCAATTGTTCATAATCATTTAATGGATGGGGTTGCTTTAACTCAATCCAATTTACTATCTGTTGACGATATGCTTCACAGTAACGCGATTGATGGATTAACATTAAATACAAGCGTTAATCTTTCAATGAATGATTTATTGAGCGCAAATAGCATAGATGCGGTATCATTAACACAAGCTAACTTATTAACAATTCAAGACATTCTGCACTCTCACGAAATAGAAGGGAATCTTTCCTTATCTGGTGACGCTGTTTTGACTGTCGGTAGTATCACGCAAGCACACACGATTGATAATATCAATTGGACAGTTTTAATTACTCCAAGTGGTCGTATTTATCTTGTTAGTGCAGAAAATAGGGTTATATCAATTCAATAGGGGGTATCAAAAATGCAAGTTGAATTCTTGGAACGGGTTGGAAGCAAAGGCATGAAAGGCGACAGGAAAACAGTCGATGACGAAACAGGCATAAGGTGGTGCATGGCTGGATTTGTAAAGGATATGGCGGGGGTTGTTGAAACAGGCGAACGTAATACGAACCCTGTGACTGTTAACCCAAAAAGCATAATAAGTGCAACAGAAAATAGTGAGGCTCAATAATGGCTAAGAGTGTATCAGATTTGGTACTTGACGCAGCGTTAGATAAATCAGCTACAGGAAATATTCTTACGGTATGCGACACGTTGCCAACAACCAGAACAGAGGCGGTGACGACGTACATGCTTGCTAGTGTTGTTGTCACAGCAGGGGATGGGAACGGTGATTTTGTTATAAGCAATGGTGATACATCTGGACGTAAACTTGCCGTTGCACAACAAGCATCTATATCAATCACCAATTCAGGTGACGCGATCAATGTTGCTATTTGTGATGCCAGTGATCTTCTTTTGGTTACGTCTTGCACATTGCAAACTTTAACTTCCGGTGGAACTGTAACAGTTCCCACATGGGATCAAGAAATTGCTGATCCAACCTAATCATGGCATTTGAAGAATTAGAATCAAAAGACCCGAATTCATCAGGCAAAGATTATGTATTTGACTTTGCCCCATTAACCAATGGTCAATCCGGCGCTGTAAGTGATTACTTGCAAGCGGGTGAACTGATATCGACAATCGTCAGTGTAGCAACCAACGATCCTCTTTTGAACATAGATAGTTCATCAATAACGGATACTTCAACATCTGTTACAGTGCTACTATCCGGCGGCACTGTGAACACTTACGCTGATGTTACTGTTAGAATAACAACTGATCTAGCAAGAACAGATGACAGAACATTCAGAATTCTAATTGAAGAAAAATGACAAATAACAATATGGACAATCAAGAAATAATAAATTCACTTGCGGGGGCAATTGGTTTCCTTTTCGCTTGGATTCTTCAAGGTTATAGGACAAGATTTAAAAATATTGAGGATAAAAGAGAAGAAGATCATAAAAGGGCACAAGAACTTGAATTGCTTGTTTCTGGTAAGTATCTAACAAGATTAGATCATGCAGAGTCCAACAGAAAGCATGAAGAATCAAACATGCGAATGCAAGAAAAACTTGATAAAGTTATTGACAAACTCGATAATGTTCCATGTAAATTAATAGATCAACGTAAAAACCCAAGGTAATTAATGGACATTAAAAAAGCACTAGAGCTTGTTGTTGTTCCAGGCTTAGATCTATTGCCAAAAAAAATGGACACCCCTGACTCAAGGGTAATGCTTCTATCCATTGGTTTGCAAGAATCACGTTTCAAATATCGCCGTCAAATTAACGGGCCAGCACATTGCTTTTATCAGTTTGAACATGGCGGCGGTGTCAAAGGTGTTTTGACACATCATTCCACTAAAAAATATATTCTTCCTATTCTTGAGCAATTAGAAATTCCAAAGGAAGAATCCTATGATGCGATTGTATACAATGATGCACTGGCTACCGTTTTTGCCAGACTGTTGTTGTGGGCTAATCCAGGTGCAATGCCTAAAGTTAATTGCGATCATGGCATTGCCTGGGATTATTACATAAATGGATGGCGACCCAGTAAGCCGCATCGACATACCTGGGATCTTCATAGAATCCATGCAACAGAAGTAGTTTTAAATGATTTGATATTATGAGTGCCAATTTACATATTGTGGAAGGTTTGTGTTTTGAAGAATGTATAAAAGATGTGGTTTACATTGTACGGGGATATGATAAAGGGGAAAATTATCCAGCCGAGTATAAATACGTTTTTACGGTGATTGTTGTTGACGGCAAAGCAGAGGCAAAAGGTTTTTTGTCACGAAGAAATACTATTCTAAAGCCATCAGATCTACGCGTAATTAATGATTATTTTGATTCCAAAGGTTTTAGTATAAGGGAATATAGTCGCAGTACTGGTGCAAATTTAAGAGATGTTAAAAGACATGATTAGAAAAAGTATATTATTCGCGATAGTTTTGTTATTTTCAACAGGATGCGCTCTTGTGCATAACGCTACCGAAACAACGGCAAATGCTGCATATGCAACACATCTAATTCAATCCGGGCAAGTGGAACAAGTTATTACCTCTGTTGAACTAACCGACACCGAAAAACTAAAGATCACGCACGCTATCAATGCTTTTAATAACTTTGTGGTTGAATACAAGTCAAAGGTATCTAATGGAGATTTCGGTACATCTGACCCTATGTTTCATGGATTTATTATTGACTTTGAATTATTGACTGTGCAGTACAAGAATGTGAGCGAGATAATCACACTCAATTATGATAAATATTCGCCAGAACAAAAGTTGATTCTGGAAGATTATCAAAACTTGGCTATAAGTTTAAACGGATCTGTTGACAGTTTAGTTGCTGCCGGACGTAGACACCAAGCACTAATATTTGGCATCAAGTTTGCCGGAATACTTGCAAGTGGCGCGTTGTAATGGAATTTTTGCAAGACTTAAACCAATTTGAGAAGATTGGTTTGTTTGCCATAACCGCTATTTTAGGCATGGGTTATAGCTATTTCAAGCGATGGTCTTGGGAAACTGAGGGAATCAGGCTTGGAACTTACTTATTTGGCGATACTCACGCCATAGGACGCGCTGTAACTACTTTAGCTGGCCTGTGTATAGTAACGGGTATGCTTGGGTATTTAGATTCGTTAGAGGCTGATAAAATCATTGTTGCTGCATTCGGATTAGGAATGATGGTTCCAGAAAAGGTTGATAAGGAAAAAGCTCAAAATGGTTAATCGCACAGATTTGTATTATCAGAAGGGATTCAAGTATCAGTTAAAGCAGGATTTTCATGCCAAAACTAAAATAATTCCAACAGAGGATATCAAAGCAAACTTCATTCAATTAGATAGAAACGGGTTGATTGTAATCCTTAAAGGGTATGCCTGGGATGGACCGTCTGGCCCAACGTATGACAGTGATAATACAATGGCGGGTTCTTTAGTCCATGATGCAGTTTATCAACTTATCCGCGCTGGTAGACTCCCTGCATCATACAAAGGCATTGCTGACGAAACCATGAAAGAAATAATGGTTGAGGATGGAATGTGGAAGTTCCGGGCAAAGTATTTCTTTGTTGGCGTGAATACATTTGGCGATGGATCTCTTGTCAAACCAAGAAAGACATATCAAATCCCTGCTGGAACAAAGTCAAAAAGGAATTGAATCTTGCCATAGTATTAAAGCGGTTTGCTTTCATTTGAATTCTCCTGGTTTAATTTATTTACAATCCATTCTGTCAGCTTCACGCCTTCGCTTCTTGCTGCCTTTACCCATCGCGCTTTGTCCCTGGTCTTGCATTGCGCGTGGATATAAGAAACCCGCTCTATTTTTTTAATTTTTTCCATTTTACTAATTCCTGTGATAAAATATATTCATACTCGTTGGTGGGTTGTGTTGGAGTAAATAGCACTGTCATAATTTGACGCCGTGAAGGGGAATCTCCTTCCCCTTTGTGCCTTTTACTTGATCTTTTTCCTTTCTTCTTTTTCAGCCCTTATTTCCCTGCTGCCGTGAAATGTTCTTATATCTTCCATACTGAACTTTCCACGCGATCTGCTTTTATAATCTGCTGGTCTAAAATACCACTTCATTTTTTTACTAGCCCATTTGTACCCTGATTTTTTAATTTCTTCTTTATGTGGCCTGGTATCGCCTGACAACCACACCCACACGCCGCAAACTTCAATGTCTATACCTTCCATCCTTAAAGCTGCTTTAATCGCGTCACTGAGCTTGTCGTCGTAATCAGGGGTATCATTAACGATAGTGAAGTCTGATTCTTTCTTTAAGACTTCAAAAGCAATATTAATCAGCTTCATCATTTCTAATCCGGCTGGATTTCGGTCAGGATGAAATTTGAAACACGCTTTTCTGTATGCTGCTTTGATTATTTCTTGATTGATGTCGCCGGAAATGGCTAGGATTTTAACTGCTTCTGTTCTGTACATTTTACTTTCTCCGTTTGGTTCCAGGTTTCGCCTGGTCGATAATTCAATTATACACAGTTAGTTTATAAAAGTACAATTTATTTTAAACGCTCTTTCAATTTCTTAAAATCATTCAGCCTATTTCTGACTTTTTTTATATCATTGCGTCTGGTTTCTCTATCGTATGCTACGTCATTGGTTCTCATGATTGCATCTAAAAATGCAGCTGCTTCCCTTGTTGCAGCGTTTACCGCGTAGCGTATTAAATCTTTTTTCGTTCCTGTTTTATATTTTCTCATTTAACTTCTCCCAAAGTTCGCTGGTGTAGGGTGTCCATTCAATATTAGTGTTGATATAATTCTCTATAAATATATTCATAACCATGCCGTGTCTCGTATAAAGTTTTAAATTATCCCTATCTCTGCATATAAATTCACAGTCATCATCAGGCGGCATTTGATCCGAGCATTTCTTCCAGGTTGTCATATCACCTCAGCCTTGTTAAGAATGGCAACAGATTCATCATATTTTGAATCTGTGCTTTTTATAAAAACACCGTCAAGCATGATTCCTTTACGGTCTTTAATATCTTCATAGGCTATTTCCAAACACTCTGATAAACTGGTATCAAGCTGTGCTGCCAGTATAATTAGCACAACCAAGCAATCTCCTATATCATCTTTACAATCTGATTGTTTGTTTATGTTGTCGGCAAGTTCTCCTACTTCGGACATTAATTTAAGCGTCTGTGATTTAGAGTCAGATCCTTTAATTAAATTTCTATCGTTTGCCCATTTAATTACTTTTTCAAGTTCCATTCACTTTCTCCCAATTATCGTTTGTAAAAGGCATCCATTCCCTGTCATCAATTCCATTATATTTGCATAAAATAAGAAACGTTTCTGAATGAGCTCTCTTTGGTTCTGGCAATAATCCCGTTCTGTAGATAAGCAAACCTTCGTCATTGTGCGGCATTTGAAGCGTACATTTAATCCAGTATGGCATTAGCTATCCCTCAAAAAGATTCAAAAAAATCATTCAATTCCTTACCTGTTACAGAATAATCAAGCCACTTGCTTTCACCTTTACATGAGACTGATACAGTTTGCAATCCTTTGAAAAATTCACTAGGGACGAGAAGTATATGTTTAATTACTCTATTTTTATCCATGCAAAAACAACACATAAAATCACAAACTAGAGTTTGTTTTTTAAAAGAGAATGACCATGATTCCGATTTATATTTTCTGTTTAAAATACGTGGCTTTGAACATTTAACATCGACTTTTTGATTGTTAACTGTGAAATCATATTTATATTGCCATTTGATTTCATTCATACTTACAGCAGATGGAACGAGTCTCTTAAATTCAGATTCCGCTAATGATCCTAATTTATCCCTATCAGATCCATATTTAAGTCTATCACCAATAATTTTAACCCCTTGCTTCTTTAACCTGTAATAAAGAGTACTCCAAGGTATGCCGATATCATCGGCAGCAAGTTTTAAGTTTTTATATTTTGCGTAAGCAAGGGATTCTTGGCTCATAATTTTTCCTATTTATTTTATATCAGAATGTAATTATATCGTCATCCATATCATCAAACCCATTGCCAGCTTGCGTTTCAGGCTGATTTGTTTCTTGATTGGGTTTTGATCCACCTGGCTTGCCAAGCATTTTCATATCATTGGCGATAATTTCAGTTGTGTATCTCGTATTGCCAGACTTATCTTCCCATTTGCGAGTTTGTAACTTTCCCTCAATATAGACGGAGCTACCTTTAACAAGATATTCGCTGACTATTTCAGCAAGGCGACGATAGAATGTCACGTTATGCCATTCAGTCCTTTCCTGCTTCTCGCCATTCTTATCTTTCCAACTCTCAGAAGTTGCTACTGTTATGTTTGTAACAGCATCGCCGTTTGGTAAAAACCGTTTTTCAGGATCTTTACCTAAATTACCAATCAATATTACATTATTTACTGATGCCATTTTTCACCTCTTATTAAAATTTAATATACGTGTTTCCATGATATTTTATTAACTATCCTATAAATATTCGCGGCTGACGTGTTGTGCATTACTGCTAGCTCGCATTGAAAATATTTATTTGGATTTGTGTCTCCTTTTTTCTTGTGGAATTTTCTGATAAATCTAACTTGGTCTTCTGTCATCAAACAATTATTGGCATGATCTTTCCCTCGTTTGAAATTGGTTGAAGTATCACCGATTGATTTTTTATACTTTCTGACAATACTTTGAATATAACCTCTATCTAGTTTATAGATAAAAGAAATATCATCGAATGAAATGCCGTATTGTTCAGCAAAACTATCTATCTTTATAATTTCACTGTCACGCTGCATTAATAACTTGTTTCTCCCATTCTTTCGCATCAATCCATTATCAAGCCTTAATTTAGCACATATCTTGAAGATGTCAGCACGGCAAAATGGTTGATCGTGCGGTCTGGGTAGCATTCCCTTTTCCCTTAGCTCGATTATTATTTCAAACGATGTTCGTCTGTCCATTAATCTCTCGTAAATAAAATAATTAATCGCTTCAATTTGTTCTTCATCCGTTTTATAAATTGATTCAGGGTACATCGGTTCCTCAAACGCTTTAACGCTTGGAGGTATAGGTGCTAGACCCGCAATTATCATGTAGTGAGTCTTTTTGTTTTCTTGTGTGAACATCATCTAAAACCCCATTTCAATCAAAGATACAACGATGTAACCAAAAAAGAATAGAAATAAATTTCTGGTTATCATAAAAACTACTTTCCCATAAAATACTGAATCTGACTCAGATTGCGCCTGAGTCTTGTTTGAGAATAATCCCGCTATTAAAAACAAAGCGTATGCGTTAAGCACTGAGATTCCTTTCACCTCAAACATCGGGACTATAAACCATCCCCACATCGTTGAAAGAATATAACCATTCATTAAAGCTATTGGGGCCACAAGAGACATCATAATCAAAAATCTACTCATTGCTTTTGGCTTTTCTTTTTCTGGTTCCATGTTATTCACCCTCAAGATTGATTGACACGTTTCTTATTACACCCTCACGAATGATAGTTATTAAATTTATTGCCGCATCCTTACTTTCACGCAAAAGCCCGGTCGCATAAAGGTCGGTAATTGTTTCTTGTATTTTAATATCGCTTGCTGCTTTTGGGTTTGGTGTATCAAAATCTTTTAACTTTGCCCCACCATATCCAGAACCATTAAAAGTACCTTTGATTGGCTCCACTTTTTCCGGTTCCGGTTTCTTTTCCTGTGTAGCCTTTTCATCTTCAATTTTCTTTTGTGCCGCCGCTTCAATTGCTTCTTGGTGTTCCTTAATACGAGTCTTTACAAGCAATTCAAAGTCATCCCGGTCTTTGTAGATTATTGTGTTCAGGTCGTTGAATATAAGTAAATGATCTTTTGCTTGAAGATTAAACCATTCAACCTTTGATTTAATATCATCCATGACTTCATCTGCTTTGATTATCGCGTTTGCTAGGCACGTATCAATCGCATTCTCAAGGCTTGATAATGAACTAAGCCCTTTGCCTGCTAATACAAAGTCTGGCTTTTGTGCAATCATTCCGTTACTTCCAACTAACTTTTTAAATTCATCCTGCAATACTTTCATATGAAGCTCATACCGTTCTACACCTTTTTGACGAATAGCGTTTTTTCTGTTTTCGTTTTCCGTCTTATAAACCTTTTCACCCTTCAATGCTGCTTGACGCATTAATTCTTGAATCTCTTTTAAATCGCGAGTGAATTTGTCAACATCGGCAATTTCTGCCAAGGCGTTCGCTAGAATCACGTCACATCGCTTTGTAGCGGCACGAAAGTTCTTGTTGCTTGCGTCCAGATCGGCAAAGTCTTGATCGCTCTCAGGCTTCGCTTCTGACTGTTTAATCAAGGCTAATACGGCTGGCTTGTATTCGGTTAATACATTCGAGGTTAAAGAAGTGCCTTCCATTACATAAGAAAGTGCCGGCAGTTCTTCTATTGGGGCTGCTACCGCTTCAGCTACTAAAACAGGTGGCGTATATTTTGCCAGATCCTTTTCAAACTGTTTCCAGCCTGCTTTGATTTTCTTAAACCATTCGGGATCGGGTTTAATTGTAATAAAAATGTTCTTTTCTTTTGATCCATCTCCAACTGAAAAATACAATTCACTTGCGCCAGTAACCATCAATACTTGCTGGCATTGCGGCATTAAGTGTTCCGGTATCGATTCGTTGTTTTCTAGGTGCTTAACTAAAACTTTATTCCATTGTTTATGCTCCCAAGCTGTTTTCCGGTCATAGGTTAAACCGTCGCACGATGATAATATTTTTCCTTCTGAGCATGTGACTGGGTATAGGTCATCTCCTATAATTTCCTCCATAATGGGACGCGCCATTTCTTCTGCTTTATGACCGTTGGCAAAAAGCACGTCAATAGTATATTGGCTGTGTTTTTTTTGAATACCCGTCTTTTTTGAATGTAATAATTCTTCGCGTGTCATTCTCTTTGATAACCCAAGCATAGCCGCAGCATCACTTGCGCCAAACTTAGTAAAACGCAAATCAAGCCACTCATCAGTTCCTTGCAATACATTATGAACTTCCATTTAAGTCTCCAATTGATATTAATAACCTACATTATAAACTATAAGTTTATTCAGTAACAGCTTTTTCTTCCTGACTCCAAGATTTAATTTCATTTAATTGATCTGGTGACAGTTTATATTTTGAGTCTAAAAATCCAAGCAAACTATCAACCGTACTTCCTTGTTCAAGCATCGTAATTTTCCACTTTGATGATTTGGCGGTAAATTGTTCATCGTTAAGTTCCGGCAATTCCTTTTTTTGTGGCGGCGGTGCTTCTGTCGCCGCATTGCCGTCGTCGTCAATTGGGGATACTCCAACCATTGAAGCAAGTGCATATCTTCTTGCGTACGTAATCGCGATGCCTACTGCCTGGGCATCTGACTTTGATACTGGCATAACGTAGCTGCTTGACATCCACTCGCCGCTTGAGTGGCATAATATAGTCTCTATTGTAATTCCCCTTTCTGCTTCCTCTGGGCATTGAATAACCGATAACCCGTTAGCTGATAGCTGTTTCCTGCACGCTTCCCATACACTAGATAAATCGGCATACTGTGATTTAAAGAATGGGTTTTTGCTATCCTTTTGTGCACCAACAATATCTCCCTGTGCTTTTGCGAGTGCTGATGCTAATTCTTTAATTGATTCACTTTTATTCATTTCTATTCCCCCAATGTGATTTTATTAACTGCTGTTTTGAATTCACCTAAAATGTGTTCTCTAAAGTGCTTGTTGCCACTACGATCAATATCATCGAATCTCAGCATTTCTATCATTGATAATGTGATTCCCAATGCTTCAAGCGCCAAGTCATAATCTTTCGCCGCATTGTTACCGTCATCATTTGGTAGCAGGTCAATCTGAATCATTTCATACTTTTCAACAAGTTCCTCAAGCTCAAGGAATAATCCTTTTTCTGGTTCCTGCATAATTATTTTAATTTTCCCATCCGATGATTCTGCACCAACATCATTGGCGGTAAATGTTACGTCAAAACCTTGCTTTTTTGCTTCAAGGCTCATTGATTTTAAAAATCCATCTGATACTAATTTCATATTAAATCCCCAATAAAAGCAAGCTGTTGTGCAATAACGTCGTAACGATTACTGCGCCGATAATTGATACCAAGCTCCACATACGTGCGTTATATTCCTTTGAATAACGCAATGGAATTTGGAATATTCCCTTTTGATTGCATCTTAGTTTTAAATCATTCATTTAACTTACCTCCACATATTGCATACAGGTTAATAACAAATTATCGTAATCACCGCTTTTTGCTTCCTTGATAAATTCATCCGCTAATTCTGGTCGATCACTTGAAAGAATCGCTTTTTTTACCGCTCCCATAATGGCAAAAGCATTTCCGTCTATAAAAGCATTTCCGTCTATTTCGGTTAAAACTACATGGGCGTTTGTTAGTGGCATTTTAGTTCCTTATTTACTTTTGAGTGTTTTGATTGTTGTCTCGAAATCTAGTATTAGTTGAGTAAGTCTTGCATTTTCATTTTCCAATCTAGTGAATTCTGTTAGTAAATTATGGAAGGCATCCTCTAGAACACCCCCCTCTAAGTTATCGTTTATATCAAAAATATCGTCCTGCAATCCCATTAGCAACTCCTATCCCATGAATATTCCTCATACCCAAATATCTTTTCAACCCTTGCCATTTGCTTTGACATTTCATCCTGTATGGTTTTAGTTTGCTCCGGTGTATAACCGTTATATTCTTCATGTATAACGGTAAAGGCGTTTTGCATGGCACTAAGTAATTGTCTTTGAGCTTCTTCCTTTACTTGTGCTTTGGTTTTATAGTTTTCCATTTTGTTATCCGTTTTGTTTTTTGAAGTATTAAGTACAGTATATACCTATTGTTTATATATGTACACAAATAAATGATCTAATTTTAAACAAAATGAATATTATTTTACGGTATTTGTGTGATATTATTTAATCTTAATCTTAACGAATGGTTTACAGATGTCAAATACTAAAATTAAAATAGATTCAGAAATCATTGAAAGTCTTGGGGGGTGTACCGCTGTTGCCGTTCTTATGGGCTTTGATAAAGATGCTGGTGGCGTTCAGCGGGTCTTTAACTGGAAGTTGAGGGGAATACCTGCCCAAGTTATTTTGAACAACCCTGGTGTGTTTGATAAGGCTATAAGGAATAATATGGAAGAAAAAAAGAAGGTTGTAAAAAAGAAAAAAGTTTAGTTTTTATTAAGCCAATTATTTAATCTTATAATAAAATATTCCACTTTAAATTCTGCGCATAAAAGCAAGAATAATTTTTTAAAACTGTTACGAACATCGTCAATACATTCGAATATGGTTTTATTATTTTCACTCATACAATACTCCTTAATGCTATGTGGTCGAATTCAAGTACACGGATCTCTGAACACGGTGTAGCGCCATACAGCTTCAGGATATGTACATCTACTATCTGGCTATCATCGTGATAGACAATTTCATTCATAGCATCCTCACATCCTTTCTGCAAGTTGCTACAATCCGGCTTTGTTACTGGAAAAATCTCGTTATTCAATGCCGCTGCTTTTTTCTTCTTTGCCCATGATTTAGGAATAGGCATATAAAAAGTGATATCAAGATGAAGGGGGCCTGTTAACAATTCTTTCCCATGCATGGCTTTTTTTGCATCACTGGCAACCATCTTTTCAAAGTTAACCGTTTTCGTTGGCGTGTAGTGAATAGTAATTCCTGATTTTAATCTCGCTGAGCGTGCCCTTCCTTTTGCAACAGGAACGCCAATCACAACAAATTCAACTTCCATTATTCACCGTTCCTTATAAGATGCTCGCGCACTGACTTATTGTTGAACAAATCATCTGTCTTAACCCTCAACCCAAGATTGATAAGAGCATTACCAAGGTTTTCAATTGAATCATAATCCTTGATTAACAGGTTGTAGGTGTCTCCATTTTCCAATATTATTTCTAAGCCAAAATTATTTGCTGGATGTATTCCGTTGTATAACGCCTTTTTGCTAGATACAGTAATTGCTTTGATAGTTTGTTTCATAACTTTCCCTTAATTAATACTGCCTTCATCTTTTTCCTTTCTTTATTTTCTTTTCCATAACGAAAGTATGAATGTTTGGCTGAACGCCTTTTTTGCCTTGTTTGCCGATTCGTCTTTTTTGTTCTTGGGCAAATGTTATTTTTACTTGATCTTTCCCAAATTCCGCTTTCATTTCATCGCCAAATTCGCAGCATATGGGGAATAACTGATAAAATTTTTCTTTCGATAATGCCATTTAAAATCCGTTTCACTATTTATTTAACCAAGTGGAGTGCCTTTATGCTGCGGCCTTTCAATATTCACATAAACATAATTCGAGAGATCTGTTTCACCCGTTTCTTTATGTTTTAAATTGCCCTCGTCGTTTGTTACAAACATTCCAATTGGTAATAATATTTCTTTGGGGAATTTGTTATGCCATTTACCAGAGTAGCATTCTGAACATATCTTTTTATCCTTCCCCCAATATGATCCTAGGGCGGTGTTTTCTTTAGCTCCGCACTTTTCGCATTGGTATAAGCTCACAACCCCATCCTCATAGTTAGATTTCCCATCCATCAATAAATTCGTTCCAATCTGACATTATCTTAATCCGCGTTGACTAAATTGAGTGACGTAAGTAAATTCAGGCTGCACCGACATTAATATTAACGGGTCGTGACCAATTATTTTCAACTCTACCTGCTGGTGAGTCTTTAAATTCTTTAGAACAACAATACCGTTACTTATGGATAAGATTCGATGCAGAAGAATAAGCGGTTTATTTTCTTCCGAACAAGTATCATGTAGGCAATAATGAAACTCACGCTTCACCAAGTTACCTATAATCTTCATAGTGCCAGTATGTTCAAGTGTTCCAAGTGCGGTGTCTTGCCATTCTTTTAAAGCTGGATTCTAGCGCACCAGTACAGGCGGATAATCTCTACTTCCGTTATCAATCCCTACCGTATAAAATATTAATACAGGGTTAGCCCAATCATGTTTTGGGGCCTCACTTATATCTCTCAACTTACTAACTATGATCCGCCCGTCAGTGGTTTCTTGTATTGTTGGTCTAGTCATCTTTTAAAATTTCCCCGGCGCAACCTGAAGACAAGTTATACCGTTATTTCTCCACATCTCAACAACACGATCCCTGTCGTCGAATATAGCAGCCAAACGATTCCTATCTTCATCTAACATATTATTTAACCATTGTTCTTTTAATACATGATCTGGTGTGAAATCACCGTTTTGACGCATAATCAATCTCTCTGGCAAAACAGGAATTACATCAAATGTGTTTTTGCATAACCACTCAACAGTAAGATCCCTTACATCTTCTGTTCTGCCAGTAAAAAACCAGATATCAGCACCAGTTAAAGCCAATCTTTGCATAATTGAGATAATTGGCAAATTTGGCTTGTCGTCGCCACATTTCTTATAAAAATCTTTCCATTTGTCAGGGTTGTTTTCTTCCTTTAAAATATTAAGTCTGTGTTCAATAAAAGCCAGCGTCCCATCAATATCAAAGATATAAAGTGGCTTTATTTCCCTGTCAGTTTTTATTGACTGGTCTTTACTTGTAGTTCCCATTCTCAATACCTCCATGAAATACAATCATCGTAATAATCGAACCCCGTCCCAACGACAAAGTATATAGACAAATAAACCAAAAGTATAGAAGAAATTAAAATTAATGATCTCATTGCGGTCTACCCATGATCTTGATGAAAGCCAATTGGATCTCCCGTAGATTCATCATAATAAACCTCTTGTTTTTAAATTCTTATACACTGATAATATTCTTCTGCCTAAGTCGGTACTTAATCTCACGCCATGTTTTAAATTGTAATAAACTGATTCTGATATAGGTATAAAATCTTTTGCTTTTTCTACACCTCCCTTGCAATCAGCAATAGCATGGAACATTTTTACGAATAATTTAAGTTGATTTTTGTCAGTTATAAATACAGTATCATTGTGAGGTGACTTGCCTCTTGAATTTTCCTTTATATGTACGTTTCTGCTATCACTGTGTTTAAGCATTCTCATTTAACCTCCTTTCACCTTTAGTTTTTTAGCTTGTTAACATTAAGCATCATTCTATATCTCAACTTTAGATTTATTGACTACCCATGAATCGCATCTCTTGCATTGTTCCCACTCATTATCCTTAAAATCATAGCCAGCTTGGTAAATGTGCGCTTTTGTTTTACACGTATCGCATATCTTATATCCTCTGTCATAGTCTGCGTGAGTCGCTGTATGTTGTATGTCATGCGGCATATTTAATCACCATGATTGAATTGAACGGCTTGAGCCGTATAGAGTCTCGATTGTTTTATCAAGCAAACTGAGTTCAGTTTCTTTCATTATTTTCCACATTATTTGCTCACCATGAATGCCGTTTTTAGCGCCCTGATGGCAATCTTTACATAACGGGATGGTACAGAAATCGCCCGATCTTATGCCTGGTATTCGACCCTCAAGAATATGATGGGCATCTGATGGTGCGTGTGCTCCGCAAAGTGAGCAGGGTAAACTTTTGATTCTGAATACATGTGCCTTACTTGCCTTGGTCATATTCCAATCCTTTATTTATTTTTCGGTAAAGAATTCTTTTGGTTGTCGTACTCATCCCGCTGCAAATCTTACATTGACCTGATTCTGTAATTGCTGATTTTGGATGGTCGCACGATCTCTTGAAATGCTTGATTCTATTCTTGCGCCTAATGTGCGCGTTTTTTGTTGCTGTTCTTCCCCTGTTACGTGAATTAGTCATTAACAAACCTCTCAGCCATTGCTTCGATTTGATCCGGGGCTAAATCTTGCCAATAGTTATCTGAAATATGACGGCAAATAGTTTTGATCGCTGCTGTGAATTCCGCCTCACCAAGTGAATCAAAACTAAAACTCAAAGGTACTTTAACAATACACATTTGCTCCCCTACCTTCACGGCAATTTCTTCACATGCCGCGCCAGATTCAATCTGCAAACGCTTTAAAACTTTATGGCTGTCGTCATACAGATTGAACTCACCAATGTTGTCACGGCACATCTGAGCGATTGCATGAGCGTTTTTATTGGTTCCTATGTTCCTTAGCTTTGACAGATGTGCGCCTACTATGTCTCCTGGCTTATATTTCTTTTGTTCTAGTAAGCTGGCTGCGTACCTATCAGCAGATTGTAATTCGCCGTTGATCCCCACGCGGAAAAATATCTTTTCGCGTTTGGGTGCTGTCTTGGCTTTGTGTATAACTTCGTTTAAAGTTTCCATCATTCTTTGTCAGACTTAATCATAATGGTCTGTCCTGTCCGTGGTTTTTGTGGTAGCCGTAGGCTATTTCTGATGCTTTGCGTGCACATGCCGCCTCGAATATGTGACTGAAGTAGCCTAAGTGTATGATCGGTTTAGTGCCCACGTATGCATGCCACTTCTGTTTGTCATTCCGCCAATGTACACCCGTACAACCTGATATATTGTCGTCCCGCAGTCTGTGATTCTTATTGTTCTGAGTGCGCGTAGCATGGCGCATGTTCACCCATCTGTTATCGGTACCATCGCCAGAAATATGATCTACTTCGTCTGGAGGAAAAACACCTTTCACGTATAGGAAGGCCAGTCTATGGGCTTTGTAGTGTTTGCCATGCAACGTGATGACGATGTACTTCTTGCCACGTACCGTTTGCACGCTTCCTGCTATCCAGCCCTTCTTTACAGGCCCTCTGCCCTTCAACCACACAAAAATGCCGGTTTCAGGGTCGTAGTGCAGCAGTTCTTTGAGTCTAGCCTGCGTTAGATCCTTCATGCCACTATCGCAAAGTCAAAGGTATCAGTTTGCTCGATGCCACCTTGCCCAACAATAACAACATGCGCGGTATGGTCGCCCTCTGTTGCGTTATCAAGTTGCAACTTATCGTTAATGCCGCCAAATCCGTGAAGATTACCGTGATAAGTGGTACCTGCTGAAAGACCGTCAAATGATATTAAATGATCGCCTCCCTGATATGGCACGTAGTTTCCGGATGCGTCCCGGTCAAATGTTCCGTCAGGTGTCTCAATAAATACCTTAACACCGAAACTTGTTTCTTGCTCTGGCAACAAATAACTAAAGGTCAGGTCTTGAGTTTTGCCCCATAAATCTTGGGGAATATGAATCAAAGGATCTGTGCGCCCTGTAGCGTCGTTATCGTGCAAGAAAAATCCAAGATTTAATGAACCATTTTCTGCAAGACCAGTTGCGGGTATATCCATCACTGGAAGCGTGTAGTCATATATTTGATCTATCACAGTACCTGCTTCAACGATCCCAGTTTCAATTGCTTCCTTAGCAAGTAGAATCGCACCGCTTACTATTGGTGCTGAAAATGATGTGCCGTTCCATGTCCCCACATCACCATTTTTGAATACGCCTGTAACATTCTGGCCAACTGCCAAAATATCGACCACATCGCCGTTCTGTGAGAAATTAGATTCAGTTAAGAATCTTGTATGAGACCCTACAACATCAACCCTTGGGTCGTAATTAGCAGGCCAGCCCGGTTCAATATGTTCCCGCCCTGCGTTACCTGCTGATGCTACAACCCTGATACCTAAATCAAGTGCTTCAACAATGACATCTTTAAAATCTTGTGGACCATTAAAGAAACCGCTCAGTGATAAGTTAATAACATCGACACCTAATTCAATACCCCAGTTAACTGAATCTATAAGGGCTTGTGTGTTATAGGTTCCTGCGCTGCCCTCGTTAGCTTTAGCAATATAAATATCTGCTTCATCTGCGATTCCTGCACCAAGTTCGCCGTCATGGTTGTCACCAATCATGTATGAAATGAAAGTCTCGTGGCTGTGTAAATCCTGCCAAGATTGGTCAGAAGAAAATGATCGCCCTTCCTTAATGTCAATCGTGTCATGGTTCGTTGGGCCACCTGTCCCGACTATAAGAATTGATTGGCCTGCGCCATGAAGGTTATATTCACTCCAAGCATAATCAATGTTGTTGGTCTGTATGTGATTAGGTGATGATGTCCGGTCGGTTACATCGGTACGTGTGAAAAGTGGATCTGTTGGTAATGTGTACATTTTAAGCTCCTATTTATCTGTTAAACGTCTGTTGCGTTTCTGCACTTCCATGTCTTCTTTTCGTCTTAGTTTCATTTTCTTCATTTTTCGTCCGGTGTAAGCTCTGTCTATCAAATAAGTCAGACCAATAAAAATAAAGAATACAACTAACACTGCATAAAAATAAAAATGTGTATCATTCACTTTTATCCTCCAAATAATCTGTTTTTCGTCTGTTCTTTTTCTGAATCGGAAACTCACTTGTTGATACATAAACCTTTTCATCTGGAAAGCTGAGGTTTAATAACCACACCAAATGCTCAATTCCGTCGTGCAGTGTGCTAAATTTTTTCGTGTGAAGCGGGTTATTTTTGTTTCTAACTTCGGTATTTGTATCAAGTAACAACTTACCCTCCATTACTTTGAGCGTGTAAGTCATTTGAATGTCTGATACTGGCTCACCATCTTTTACTATTTTATAGTTGTTCATTATCTTATCCCATTAAGTAAATTTTACTTTTTCTGCTGATACTTCCATATACGGCCCAGGTTTTTCATTTCTCAATACCCTAAAATTAAACACGTTAGAATATTGCGGGTGTTTTTTTACAAACATCCTGGAAAAATACGCTTGGTAGGCATCGTTGATTCTAAAGTTAACATCATCTGTTTTCAAAAATTCATGCCAACGAATCCAGTTAATTATTAACTTTGAACTTAATTTAGTCCTTCCACGCCTTATTGCCTTTAATGCCTGTTCTTCAAATGCAGCATATACGTGCGGGTTAGTTTCATTAAATGCTTCAAAACCTTCCCTTATTGAATGACCGTTTAACTCCTTATAATTCATTTTATTCTCCTTATAAACATCATTTTTCTTCGACTACCTTCCAAATATAGTAAGCCACACTTGATGATTCGCATTGATACCAACATAAAATATCACCACCATCTATTTCGGAACTACAGTATTCATATTGATTCACTGTTCTTTTTACGTGACTAACCAATTCAAAAGTGCGTCTGATTACTGGCAACTTTTCAAGCATCAATCGTGGTTGACAGATTATTCTTGGTGACTTGAGAAAATCACCTTCTTTTGTAATCATTGCATCAAAATCTTTTTTATGTGGAGTAGTAAAAGCAATTGCTTTATATCCATCTGGAATCAAATTATCATCTATTTCTATAGTTACTTTCATTTTAACCTCCCATTAAAAAAGCTATTAAAACCGCCACTCCTAAACAGCATAGGAATACTTGTTGCGTGAATCTGTCTGTCTTTTCCTTTTTTGTTATTGTTGTAGCTGCGTTAATAAACGGATTAATCAAGTCATTGTTATTTGCAATCTCTTTAAATTTTTTATTTAGCGTTTGAATTGAATTATCTAATTTCACTCTATCCGTAACAACTGGAATCTTTATTTTTTTCTTGGGTATCTTTTTTGCTAAATTTTCCATAACGTTTGTGCTGAAACCAAAGCTCACTGGATTATTAATGTTTGTAAAAATAATGGAATAAGGTAAGTTCTTTTGAGAATAACCATTGTTTTTTGCATAAACCCTCATGCCGCGCTTTGCGTTAAAC